>TARA_R110002051_G_scaffold150968_3_pt1 | contig 26159 bp, 25 predicted proteins | sample TARA_R110002051 | Tara Oceans TARA_R110002051 (sample SAMEA4397023) | marine metagenome | biome: Polar Biome; feature: [MES] marine water layer (ENVO:01000295) within the mesopelagic zone...; material: water (ENVO:00002006), including particulate matter (ENVO:01000060) such...
GTAGGCGGCGAATAGGCCCTGAAACAACAAAAGCGGCCCCCAAAAGGGAGCCGCCGTCTATCGGTTATGGCGCCGGATCAATGCACCCGAGTTGGGTAGGAGTCACTATTCAGCCGCTTCCAGAAATTGCACTTTGTCCTCGTCGCTTGTTTCAACACCCGCGTCCGGATCGATGGCTGGAAAAGCCATGATTGGGTCCATCCATTTCTTTGCCATGTCGGCCCGCTCGGCTGGTGTGTCTGAAGGCAGCGCCCGGAACCATCCAGTGAGCAGTTTCACCAGATCGCCCTTTTTGGACTTGGCGACTGACTCGATGCTGAGTGCAGCGCCACACTCGACGGCGATTTCCTTCAATCGGTCGGACTTATACCGTTTCAGGAATGCCTCATCGGGCAGGTAGCTGTCTCGCACGTCCGCGTTGACATCGATGGCGACAAGGTTGTGCTCGTCTTCCTCGGCCTTGATCCCGTCCCCGGACTGGTGGAACGTCACTGTAACGAGCAGAGAGTGAAGCCCGTCCAGCTCCTCGTCTGTGAGCGACCGGATAACCTTGAAGACCGCCGCCCTGCCGCCCGTGAGCTTGAAAAGCGCCGGGATAGGTTCTGTAATCTCTCCCTCTTCCGGATAGTAGGACGAGCGCAAGGCAGACAAACCGGCATCGCGGAACTTGGTCAGGAACGCGGCGGCGATCTCCTCGATGCTGTTCAGCATATCGCTGCCATAGTGATCTTGGAGACGGGGCGACGGCTGAAGGGGCGCTTGGATTTGAAACCCGGTCATGTACTGCAACACAGAGACTTCCAGCACCTTCCGCCGATTGGAGATGAGATTCTGCTGAACGGCGATGGTCCGTAACTCGGCGGCGTGTTGAAGCTGTGCCGCTGTATATCGCGGCTTTGGCCCCGAAACCGTCCCTGAGTCATTGCCGCGCGAGACCTTGACCAAGCCCGCCTTGATCGTCACGCGGCCAGACTGGAAATTCATCATGACAGTCGTAGGCTCCTCGCCCTCGTCCGCCGTGCGGTATTTGTGTTCGATCATGTAGGGGTCGTCTCAGAAAACGGACCGCAAAGTACGCTAAGGCGGCTGCAGCGGTCGTAGGGGCCTGAATTTGCCAGCTCCGATCTTGGCGCTGCTGCGCCAGAGGTAATCGCCGGTCAGGTTGATGTGCTCCCAGCCCAGCGGCGACAGGTACTGCAACAGCGCATCATCGACGCCGAGACCGTTTCCACGCAGCGCATGCGCTGCGCGCTCCAGGTAGACCGTGTTCCATAACACGACAGCCGCCGTCACCAAGTTTAGGCCGCTGGCCCGGTAGCGCTGCTGCTCGAAACTGCGGTCGCGAATTTCACCCAGCCGGTTGAAGAACACGGCGCGGGCCAACGCGTTCCGCGCTTCCCCCTTGTTGAGTCCGGCGTGGACACGGCGGCGCAGCTCCACGCTTTGCAGCCAGTCGAGGATGAACAGCGTGCGCTCGATGCGTCCCAGCTCACGCAGGGCGACGGCCAGGCCGTTCTGGCGTGGATAGCTGCCGAGCTTGCGCAGCATTAGTGAGGCCGTCACCGTGCCATGTTTGATCGAGGTAGCCAGCCGCAGGATTTCATCCCAATGGGCACGGACATGCTTGATGTTGAGCGTGCCGCCGACCATCGGCTTGAGCGCCTCATAGGCGGTATCGCCCTTGGGGAGGTAGAGCTTAGTGTCGCCCAGGTCGCGGATGCGCGGCGCGAAGCGGAAGCCCAGCAGGTGCATGAGCGCGAAGACGTGATCGGTAAAGCCCGCCGTGTCGGTGTAGTGCTCCTCGATCCGCAGGTCGGATTCGTGGTAAAGGAGGCCGTCGAGCACGTAGGTCGAGTCGCGCACGCCGACGTTGACCACCTTGGCGTGGAACGGCGCGTACTGGTCAGAGATGTGGGTGTAGAAGGTCCGTCCTGGGCTGCTGCCATACTTCGGGTTGATATGGCCGGTGCTTTTGGCCTTGCTGCCTGTTCGGAAGTTCTGACCGTCCGACGATGACGTGGTGCCGTCGCCCCAGTGACCGGCGAAGGGATGCCGGAACTGGGTGTTGACCAGTTCTGCCAGCGCCGTTGAATAGGTCTCGTCGCGGATGTGCCAGGCTTGCAGCCAGGCCAGCTTGGCGTAGGTCGTGCCGGGGCAGGATTCGGCCATCTTGCTCAAGCCCAGGTTGATCGCATCGGCCAGGATCGTGGTCAGCAGCAGGTTTTTGTCCTTGGCCAGGTCGCCGGATTTCAAGTGCGTGAAGTACCGGGTGAAGCCCGTCCACTCATCGACTTCGAGCAGTAGTTCGGTGATCTTGACGTGCGGCAGGATCATTGCTGTCTGGTCGATCAGCGCCTGCGCGGTGTCGGGCACCGCCGCGTCCAGCGGCGTGATCTTCAGGCCCGACTCGGTGATGATGGCATCCGGCAAGTCGTTGGCCGCCGCCATGCGGTTGACGGTGGCAAGCTGCGCTTCTAGCAGTGTCAGCCGCTCGTACAGGTACTGGTCGCAGTCGGTGGCCACGTCCAGCGGCAATTCGCTGCCCTGCTTGAGGCTGGCGAACTTCTCGTGCGGCACCAGGTAATCCTCGAAATCCTTGAACTGACGCGAGCCCTGCACCCAGATGTCGCCCGAGCGCAGCGAGTTCTTGAGTTCCGACAGCGCGCACAGTTCATAGTAGCGCCGGTCGATGCCGGCGTCGGTCATCACCAGCTTCTGCCAACGAGGCTTGATGAAGTCGGTCGGGGCATCAGTGGGCACCTTGCGGACGTTGTCAGTGTTCATGCCGCGCAGTACGTCGACGGCGTCGAGCACGCCCTTGGCGGCGGGCGCGGCCCGCAGCTTGAGCACGGCCAGGAATTCCGGCGCGTAGCGGCGCAAGGTAGCGTAGCTCTCGCCGATGCGGTGCAGGAAATCGAAGTCATCGGGCTGCGCGAGCTTCTGCGCCTCGGTGACGCTCTGGGCGAAGGCATCCCAGGACATGACGGCCTCGATGGCGGCGAACGGGTTGCCGCCCGACTGCTTGGCGTCGATCAGCGCCTGGCCGATGCGTCCGTACAGTCGCACCTTGGCGTTGATCGCTTTGCCGGACGCCTGGAACTGCTGCTGATGCTTGTGTTTGGCGGCGTTGAACAGCTTGCCCAGAATGCGGTCGTGCAGGTCGATGATTTCGTCGATGACGGTGGCCATACCCTCGATGGCCAGCGCGACGAGGGTGGCGTAGCGCCGTTGCGGCTCGAACTTGGCCAGATCAGCGGGCGTCATCTGGCCACCCTCGCGGGCGATCTTGAGCAGCCGGTTCTGGTGAAGCAGCCGTTCGATGCCAGTAGGCAGGTCGAGCGCCTGCCAGGCTTTCAGGCGCTCGATGTGTTCGAGCATGTGGCGCGAGTTCGGCTTGACGGGCGACTGGCGCAGCCAGGCCAGCCAGGTCGTCTTGCCGAACTCGCGGCGCTTGAGCAGATCATCGAGGCGATGCCGGTGGGGGTCTGTCAGCGGCTCGGACAGCGCTTCGTAGATGCGCCGGTTGGCGCGAGTAATGGCCTCGGCGCAGATGCGTTCAATGACGCCCGGTGACGGGAGCAGCACGCTCTTTTGTCGCAGCCCTTCGATCAACTCCGTCGCCAACACGATGCCTTTGTCGGTCTGCCAAGCCAGTTCATCCAGGCTGTGCACGCTGGGGTGATAGTGCCGCGTTGCGAAGGCCTGGAAACCAAAGATCGATTGCAGTTCCAGCAGGTGCTCGCGGCGCGTCTCGGCGCGCTGGCCGTAGTCCGCCCAGGCTTCGGGTGGCACCTTCAGTTGCGTGGCTACCAGACGCAGCAACGGCGGAAACGGCTCCGTATCTACCGCGAGCATCATGCCGGGATAGCGCATGTAGCAGAGCTGCACGGCGAAGCCCAGGAGGTTGGCTGGACCGCGCCGTTGCCGGATGATCGAGAGGTCGGATTCGCTGAACGTGTAGTAGCGGATCAAGTCCTCCATGGTGTCCGGCAACGCCAGCAGGCTCTCGCGCTCGGCGGCGGACAGGATCGAACGGCGCGGCATGTCCGGCGACTCCCTCTCGAATTCGCTTGGTTACATCTTCGGCGGCCAGTTATGCGTCTCACTCTGGCAGTGCTTGCACCATGCATAGAACGCGTCGTACATCACCATGCCGTGCTTGAGCATTTCATGGTCGTCGCTGAAGTTCTGCGACAAGCCAAGAGATAGCGCGTACAACCCTGCCGACTGCGGCGTCAGGTCAAGTCGGGATGTATCGGCACCGCGAACAATCACGGCGAGCTGTTTGAGGGCAGGGTCATCCATCGCGTACTTGGCCAGGAAGGCATCGAAGCTGCAAAGCTCACCGTCATGGGAAAGTTCCACTCCAGGAATGTCATACGGGACCGCGCCGGTCTCCTGAGCGATGCGCAGCACGTCGCCTGCCGGGACGTAGAGGAACTCGGCATCCGTATCGATGAACCGCGTCACCAGCCACGGGCAGGCAATGCGATCGATCTTCGGGCGTTCGCGGGTAATCCATTTCATGAGAGTCCTCCTGAGGGTTGGTGACTAGCCCAGCGAATAGCCGCTCGTTGCCAGTCGATGTTGGCCATGAATGCATCTACATAGGCACCGGCCTTGGCGCCATAGTCGATGTGATACGCGTGTTCATACATATCAAGCGCCAGGATTGGCAAAGCGCCAGCCAAGGTGTGGCAGTGATCGGCGGCCCACTGGTTGCTCAACTTGCCGTCGCGCGCTGATTGGACCAGCAGCACCCAGCCGGAACCGCCGCCGAGCGCCTTGCCCATCGCCGAGAATTCGGCCTGCCAGCGCTCGACGCTGCCAAAGTCGCGCTCGATCGCCTCGCACAGCGGGCCTACGGGCAACACGCCGTTGCCGCCCAGCGAGTCGAAGTAGATCTCATGCAGCAGCATCGAGTTGTAGGCGATCAGTTCTTCGCGTTTGAGACCGTTCAGCAGGAAGCCGGCTTCCTGCGTGAAGTCAAGGGTGCCGAGCTTGGTGTGGATGGCGTTCAGGCGTTTGACGGCCCCGGAATAGTTGTTTTCGTGATGGCTGGCGATCAGCTTTTCGGACAGACCATTTAGGGTACTTGCGGGGAAAGGCAGCGGTTTAATGTCGAAGGACATGGTGTCACCTCACAAGATCAAGGTCTTCAATATCAGGCCCAGCACCGCACATGCCGCGATGACGTGAATCACGTTTCGCTTGAAGCGGAACAAGGCCACTGCCGCACCGATGGTGATCAGTGCCGACACCCAGTCGAAGTGCCCGGCGAGGCCTTTGGGCCAGAGCACGTGATAGGCGAAAAACACGGCCAGGTTCAGGATCACACCGACCACCGCTGCCGTTATCGCAGTCAGCGGCGCGGTAAACCGGAGATCTCCGCGCGTCGACTCTACGAACGGCCCTCCGGCGAGGATGAAAATGAAGGACGGCAGGAAAGTGAACCAGGTCACCAGCGCGGCTGCGACCGCACCGGCAACGAACAACATGTCGGGGCCGAATAGTGCCTGTACATAGGCCCCCACAAAGCCGACGAAGGCCACCACCATAATGAGCGGCCCCGGATTGGCCTCGCCGAGCGCCAACCCATCGACCATCTGCGTGGGGGTGAGCCAACTGTAATGGCCGACCGCACCCTGATAGATGTACGGCAATACTGCATAGGCCCCCCCAAAGGTCAGTAATGCGGCTTTCGTAAAGAACCAGCCCATCTGGGTCAGGGTGTGGTCCCAGCCATAGGTGCCGAGAAGGAATGCCATGGGGATCAGCCACAACAGGCAACCCATCGCGGCAACCCGCAGCAAGCCAGACCAGCGGAACAGGGCGTGCGACGGTATGGGGGTGTTGTCATCGATCAGCGCGGGGCCATAGGATTTATCGGCCGCACGATGCGCGCCGCCGGCCCTGAATTTGTCCGGGGTAACGCGACCGCCGATATACCCTATCAGCGCGGCCCCGGCGACGATGGCCGGAAACGGCACATTCATCGCGAAGATGGCGACGAATGCCCCAGCGGCAATCGCCCACATCAGGCCGTTCTTGAGAGCACGCGAGCCGATCCGATGCACGGCCTGCACGACAACCGCGGTGATGGCAGGTTTGATGCCGTAGAACAGGCCGGAAACCAGCGGCGTGTCACCGAACGCAATGTAAATCCACGACAGCGCGATCAGAAAGAAGAGCGAAGGCAGCACAAACAGGACACCTGCAACTATGCCTCCCCAAGTTCGGTGCATTAGCCAGCCCATGTATGTGGCGAGTTGCTGCCCCTCCGGGCCCGGAAGCAGCATGCAGAAGTTGAGCGCATGCAGAAAGCGACGCTCGCTGATCCAGCGCCGCTGTTCGACCAATTCGCGGTGCATGATCGCGATCTGTCCGGCGGGGCCGCCGAAGCCTATGAACCCGATCTTTAACCACAGGCGAAACGCTTGCCAAAAGCTGACAACTTGTGGGGAGGGAGGCACTGCCACAGCCTCCTTGGTTACGACGGTTTGAGTCATACGGTGAGGGTCCCTTTTTCAAAGCTGGCCAGTAAGCCATCGAACACAGTGGAGGCGATGGCCAATAGTTGATCGTCGTGGTCAACCGTTTCCCGCAAACCGGCCAGTACGCTTTCGATACCAGTGGCCTCTGGCGGCTGGATGCCGCCCACGTCGAGGTAATGCACCACAAGGCCAATCCTTGTGATGGCGGGCTGTTCCAGCCCAAAGCTCGCCGCCAGGACCTCGAACGTGACACGGCTGCCGACATGGCTGAACGTCGCGCCATCGAAGTCGAAGCCCAACGCATCCGGCGGGCAGTCCGCAGGGGTTGCCAACCAAAGGATGCGCGCCTGCGGGTCGATGAAGCGCCGGATCAGCCATGCGCTGGCGAGCCGATCAACCCAAGGACGTGCGCGAGTGGCCCAGGTACGGGCCTGGTAATCCAAACGATCCAAGCGGGTAATAGTCCCCTCTACAGCGTGCGGCTCGTCCGGCGACAGCGTGCGGGCGCAAGCTTGTTCCAGTTCACACAACGCACTGTCCGCTTGACGCTGAGCCTCGCCGGGGTAGAAGTCGATTTCAACCAGCGTAGTAAAGGATTTGCGAAGCTTACGCACCTGCCGCAGCACGTCTTGCACGGTATCCAATGTCAGCGTCTGCCTGAGATGATGGACATCGACCAGCAAGGCAGCAAAATCGTTGCTGCGGTCGAATAATGCGACGAAGTTGACCCCTTCAGGGTCTTCCATACGCAGCACATGAGCGACCCCACCGCCTTCACGCACATCGGAGGCCAAGTTATCCAGCACCGCGCGGCATTCGTCGCGGTCGGGCATCAGGTACACGCCGTCGCGCAGCACCGCAGCGCCGGAGGCTTTGAGGGCACGCCACGTCCGTTGCCGGACGGTCGCGTTTTCAGTAGGCAAGGAAAGGATAAGCGAAAGCAAATTCATGTCGTAGATGTTACTACAATAATGAGATAAGATCTACAAAATAAAGTCTTGAGTAGATTGCAAAAACGGTCATTTGCGCAATCACAATGGAAGCAGCACACCCATAAGGTGTTGTGCGTTGCTAAAACGTATTGCAAAATAAAAGCAAATGGCAATAGGAATAAGCAATCATGCGCATCGGTTACGCCCGCGTTTCGACCCAAGAGCAAGACAACCAAGCTCAAATCTCTGCCTTGCAATCGGCAGGGTGTGAGTTGATCTTCCAGGAGAAGGCCTCTGGTGGGCGCTGGGATCGTCCAGAGCTGCATCGGTTGCTTGGCCACCTGCGCAAGGCCGATGTGGTGGTGGTATGGAAACTGGATCGCTTGTCCCGGTCCTTGAAAGACCTGCTGCTGACCTTGGAAAAGATTGAAGAAGCGGGCGCGGGCTTTCAGAGTCTCACTGAATCTATCGACACCACGACACCGGCTGGACGAATGATGATGCAGATCGTCGGTTCATTCGCGGAGTTCGAGCGGGCGATGCTACGCGAGCGCACGCGGCACGGTCTGGAAGCTGCGCGCAAGGATGGGCGCGTCGGCGGCCGACGTCCGAAGCTGACGCAGCAACAGCAAAAAGAGATCGTCGCCCTGATCACGTCGGGGCAGAAGACGGGGGCTGATGCTGCCCGCTTGTTTCGAGTCCATCCTTCCACCGTTGTGCGGCTGCTGGCCAAGCATCGGCAGGGGCCGGGGTAGTCCGGCTTAGCGTACTTTGCGGTCCGTTTTCTGAGACGACCCCATGTACCATTCGTGACCCGGCTCGATGATGGTCATTCCCTCTGACTCGTAAGCCGCTTTCCTGTCGTCAAAGGCTTTGCGCTGCAACTCCATGAATTGATCAACGTCGCTGAATTGCTTTTTGGCGTTGTCGCTGAAGAGGTCCTGAACAAACCCGCCCGTGTATTCCTCGATGTCAAAGATAGCCATGTCCGCAGTCGGCTTTTCGAAGAAATACCGCCGTGCCGCGTACTCGCTGTTACCCGCGTTGTTGTCTTCCAGATATTTGAAATAGGCGGCTTGCTCCTCGGCGGTGACAGAGGCCAAATGCTTGGCTTCCCTGAGACACATATCCCCGGCCCGGATCATTTCCTTCGCTTGATCCACAAGACTTCCAAGCGCGATATGACGCCGCACGTAGGTCTCGGTTGCACCAAACTTCTCCGCGATCTGCGCCATGCTCATGCCGCCGTCACGCAAGCGGGTGAAAGCCTCGCACGCATCGATAGGATCGAGGTCTTCCCGCTGGTGATTTTCAGCAAGGGCGATTTCCTCAAGATCAGCTCCCGTCTCTGTCCTGATTGAAACCGGAACCGGGAATGTCTCGTCTGCCTTGCCCTCGTTGATCAGAAGCTCGATGGCGAGGAAACGCCGATGACCGGCGATGACCCGGAACTTACCGCGCTCCTTTTTGACAGTGATGCTTTGCACTACGCCGACCGATGCAATGGAGGCCGCAAGCTGTTCCAGTGCGGTTTCATCAAAGCGCTTCCGCTGGTTGTTCTTCGGCGGCAGCAATTTAGCGAAGGTGGTCATTTCAGTGGTGGTCATGGTCATTATCCTTTCCGCCGAATGGGGTTGAGCCCATCCGCTGTGTTTGGTCTGAATTACAAATTCAGACTGAACAGAGGGGGTGGGGCGAAGCCCCGCCCACGGTCGGCCGAGGGTAAGTCAATGTGTGTGGAGACGGCCTGGTGCGGCCCGCAGCGGAGCGAGGACACGGGGCCGTTGGAACATGGCGCGCGGAGCGCGGCGCCTGCTCATTGACTTAGCCTCGGACTACTGTTGGGGCGGACAAAGACAGATAGGTTCAGACCGGCTAGAGCGAAGCGGAGGCCGGTCTGTCAGTTTTTTCAACTGGATACGCGCAGCGCGCGGATCTCAACATTTGTAATCGGTTGAGGAGTAAGAGATTGAGGGGCGGCCAGAGGCGGCAGACACTGGGCCTATGACGGCCGCCTACTCAGCGACATCTACAATGAGACCTACCCGTACGATGGGTGACCATTGGCGCTAGTCATCTGATTGCTTGGCGTCAGGAACGCTGGCACGGATCGTGGCCTTCAGCAGCGTGGCAGCCGCCTCCGGGGCATCTTCATCCCAAACCACAGTCAGGTGATGGTTCGTGTCGAAGTGCGTGCCGCGTGCATTGTCATCGAAAACGGATCGCTCGCACGTGTAGATCACGGGCTTACCCAAGCCCTCCGCGTATCCGGCTTCCCAGTAGGCGCCATTGTTGTGATGGGTTAGGTCAGCGACGAGAAACCGGCACCCCCGAATATCGACCCTAAGCCAATCGTCGATCAGCCCAGCTCTAGGTTCGTCGTCAACACGCTTCAGCGGGAAGCCGGTTTGTTCGACAGCGGTACGGAAGTGGTTATTGACCAGTGTGGTCAGAGGCTCCTGGCCGAACGCCATGGCCATGAAGGCGTAGGTGCCGGAGGACCGCCCCTTCCGCAATTCTTCGACCTTCTCCCACCCCTTGAAAGTGATCGACCATCTCTCCCCGGTGTGCTGATCAACCAGCCCATCTGAACTCATGTGGTTGAGCACCATGTTCAACCCACTCTCGGATGCTGCGCCGACAAGTGCTTCGAGTGACAACCTGCCATTGATGGTGAACCGCTCTCCGGGCAACGGGTGCTTAGCCGCCATCCATCGAAGAACGTTGTCCACTTGCTCCGCAGCACTCGGCAGCACCGCGCTAGCGAGAAACGATGGTACGTCACGCTTTTTTATCTCGGCGACCTCGTTCGTTTGGTTGATGCGCCTGATCAGGTGGCTCAAGGCCATACGCTTCAGGTCGTCCGCCCGAAGCAGGCCTCCGAGTTCCACCTCCGCCATCGGCTTGATCCGGAAACGGCCACACCTTGGGCAATCGTAGAGGTTCCAGTCCTGTCCCGCCTGATACATCTGAGGGCGGGTGCCGCAGACTACACACTCGTTATCTGGCATCGACACTTTCCTCTCAGATCAAGTGTTGGCGAAGTGTGCCACAACCAAACCTAGTGGCATAGGTGCCGGGTAACAGAACTTGTGGTCGATTGATCGCGGATCTATGGGGATCACGAAACATTGCGTATGGCCGCTCTCCACCCGAAGCGTGCAGTGGTGCTGCGCGATAGGGATCGTTACCCGCATGGGCGGAGACCCGCTTGCGGGGCTCCGTGGAGCGACCGAAGGACGCGGAATAGAGCCCGGACCCAACGGGGATCGCCAAAAAAGTCCGGATAAGATCGAAATTTATAACGTCATAATGCTTTGATAATATTATTAATTTTTATGGAAATTTCTCATAATTACTATTACGCGACATACAGTTGTAGCTGCAGTTGAGTAATGCGACAGATGGGCAAATTAAAAGTGCTACGCATTCCACCCCTTCCCTTAACGCTCTAGGCAAAGAACAGACACAAAAGGGCGGATTGCATAGCGGCTCCAGATCGGGTCGGCCTAATGATCGATTTGGAGCCGCTATACCAGTTGGCGGCCCTTTGCTATGGGCACTATATGTGAGCGCAGAAGCCGAGCAACACAGCTATCCCTGTACTTCTGCGGTTTCTTGGTCCGAAGGATCAGGATCCAATCCCAAAGATCGCGAAAACCATCCCCTCCACATTCTCGAGCACAAGAAATACCCCCGCGCCAACGACCATTCCGCCAGCAACCCGGATACGAACGTCATTAGCCTCTACAGCTTTCATCAGACCGGTCACCAACCAGCTTACACCGACTATAATCGCGTATTGGATTGCTCCGAGGCCAATGAGATATCCAATCAAAACGTGAGCACCAACCGATGCTTCTTGTGCAGCGATCGCGTCACCAAACGCAGAGCCGTGAAAAAGGCCGAAAACACTAAAAACTAAGGCCGCTGGAAGAGTTCCGAGGACCCTACCCCGAATCAGTGCGGCACCAGCCACAACTAATGAAACAGAAATAACAAGTTCCTTTGCCGGCAATCCAATGCCAATCGACATAACGAAACAGCCAAGAAGCATCGCTCCTACATAGGCTGCTGGAGCCACGAAGCGGCGTACTATGGTTGCTGCGGCGATGCCGACTGCAAGTACAAAAAACAGATGATCAAACCCAAGCAAAGGGTGGCCAATTCCAGAGAGAAGACCGTGCGCAAACGTTTCCATCGGTGCGCCCGCAAGCGGATGATGTGCATAAGCGGTAGTTGGAATGGAAAGCAAAGCTATTCCTGCACTTATGCGGAAAATCGAATTCTTCATTTGATTGTCCCCTTGTCCGTCTCACCCGACGGACATTAGATGTTTCGCATAGGTGGCAGGTCTCCTGGCTCGCGCATCACTGCCTTTGCCCGACCTTCCCGGCAAAAGCCAGTGGTCATCCCGGACGCGGCTAAGCGCTCACAGTTGCGGGGGCAGCTACGGTCTCGGTCCCTAAAGGGTACGCCTCACCGTATTCCCTTTTCATCCGTCTTCTCGCTCGATCCGACGGAACCACTCCTGACGTCCTCCCATTTTCAGTAGAAAACTGCAACCAATAATGCCAACCCTCGCTTGGCCACACCAAGTCTCAAATTAGTATAGAGACTGCGCTAATCGCTTCTTGCAGGTACAAAATTGTACTCTTCAATACGAACCTACCTACGAGAAGCTCAATCTTCTTTTGCCAATGAGCTCAGTTTGCGGAAATGAGAGAGTTTCGCAGCAAACTAAATGGAACAACTTACGCCTTGACCCTCCACCCGCTGGAAGGACCACATTAGGGAAATCCTACATTTCTAATAACTGGAAGCGGGTTGACCATGGCGAGTGTGTCTTCAGAAACGCAAAAATCCGAAAAGACGATCGTCACTCGAGATCCAGTGTGCGGCATGACTGTCGAGCTAAGTAATAATGTCCTGACTCTCGACCATGCAGGTCATCCATATCGATTCTGCAACCCGAAATGCCTGTCCAAGTTCCAGACCGATCCGGAGAAATATCTAAGGAGCGTAGATCCTGTCTGCGGGATGTCTGTTGACCGCTCCAACGCGGAGCATATTCAGAATCATGGAGAGGAGAAGTTCTATTTCTGCTCGTCGCGCTGCGAAGAAAAATTTCAGGCCGATCCCGAAAAATATCTAGCTGGGAGACCAGCGCCAGAGCCAATGCCGGAAGGAACTCTCTACACCTGCCCCATGGACCCGGAAGTAATTCAGGAAGGTCCAGGAGATTGTCCGATTTGCGGCATGGCGCTTGAGCCTATGATGCCCTCGGCCGATGCAGGTCCGAACCCCGAATTGATCGATTTTACCAAGCGTTTTTGGGTCGGTGCCGTCCTTACGCTACCCATTCTAGTCTTGGCCATGGGACCGCACTTGGGCATCCCTGTGCGCGAATGGCTCGGTGAACGGATGGCGAGCTGGACTGAACTGGTGCTTGGAACGCCAGTGATACTCTGGTCGGGCTGGCCATTTTTTGTGCGTGGGTGGAAGTCTTTCCTCTCTCTGAACCTGAACATGTTTTCCCTTATCGCACTTGGTGTCGGGGCGGCATACGGCTTCAGCCTTCTCGCGACGATCATGCCTCAGGTCTTCCCCGAAGGCTTCAGAAACAGCGACGGATCGGTCGGTGTCTATTACGAGGCTGGAGCAGTTATCGTCGTTCTGGTGTTACTTGGCCAAATCATGGAACTGTCCGCACGAGAAAAGACCTCTGGAGCAATCAAAGCCCTGCTGAGCCTCGCGGCGAAAACCGCGATTATTGTTCGGGACGATGGGACGGAGGAAGAAATCGACCTCGACCGCGTGGTTGTCGGGAACCGGTTGCGCGTTCGGCCGGGAGAAAAGGTTCCTGTGGATGGCGTCGTGCTTGAAGGTCGCACATCGATCGATGAGTCGATGATTTCCGGAGAACCAATCCCAGTGGAGAAATCATCTGGAGATACGGTCACGGGCGCGACGATCAATCAATCCGGTTCGATCATCATGGAAGCGCGCCGCGTCGGCAACGACACCCTACTGAGCCAGATCGTCGATATGGTGAGTCAGGCGCAGCGAAGCAGAGCACCGATTCAGCGGTTGGCCGACACAGTGGCCGGTTGGTTCGTTCCTACCGTCATTCTAATTGCTGCCACAGCATTCATTGCCTGGTCGCTATGGGGCCCAGCGCCGGCTATGGCCTATGCACTGGTCGTCGCGGTTTCGGTCCTGATCATTGCATGTCCGTGCGCACTCGGTCTAGCGACACCAATGTCAATTATGACCGCGACAGGCCGAGGTGCAGAAGCGGGCGTGCTTATCAAGAACGCCGAATCTCTCGAACGGTTTTCTGCCGTCTCCACACTGATCGTAGACAAAACAGGTACTCTGACAGAAGGCCGCCCCAAACTGGTCGCAGTGGAAACCGCGGAAGGATACGACGAAAACGAACTTCTGAAGCTTGCCGCAAGTCTGGAACGCGGTTCGGAGCATCCCCTCGCGGAGGCTATTGTGAAGGGGGCATCGGAAAGAGGGTTTGATCTGCGTTCCGTCGATGATTTCGAAGCGGTCACGGGCATGGGAGTCGTCGGCAACATTGGCGGAACCAAGGTCGCTCTGGGCAATGAAAGGCTACTCACGAGACTAAACATCGATACCGGACATCTGGGCAACGCGATGATAGCCCGCCAAGAGCGAGGCGAGACAGTTATGTTTGTCGTAGTTGACAAGCAAGCGGCCGGTCTTGTCGCAGTAGCAGATCCGGTGAAGGAAACCACGCCAGCAGCGCTCGAGGCCTTGCGTAGTGCGGGACTTCGGATCGTGATGGCGACCGGCGACAACTCCAGAACCGCGAAAGTGGTCGCAGAGCGATTGGGCATCTCGGATTACCGAGCTGACGTTTTACCAGAAGATAAGGTCAAAATTGTCCAAGAGTTCCAGAACCAGGGCTACAAAGTTGCGATGGCTGGCGACGGAGTGAACGATGCTCCGGCTCTTGCGCAGGCGGATGTTGGTATTGCAATGGGTACCGGGGCAGATGTCGCGATTGAAAGCGCCGGCTTTACGCTGGTAAAGGGCGATCTGCAGGGCATCGTACGCGCACGCCACCTAGCGACGGCGACAATGCGGAACATCCGTCAAAACCTGTTCTTTGCGTTCATTTACAACGCAGCAGGCGTACCGATAGCAGCAGGAGTACTCTTTCCTATATTCGGAATTTTGTTGTCCCCGATCTTGGCGGCAGGTGCCATGAGCCTCTCTTCTCTTTCCGTGGTTGGCAACGCACTGCGCCTGAGACGTGTCCGACTGGATTAAGGCCAGCAGGCCCCCAACTCGTCAGCATGAGTTCGGCTCTTACATACTGTGAGGGAAAAATGAACAACTTAAAGAATATCGGCCAGGCCTCCAAGGCATCAAACCTGCCAGTTAAGACAATCCGATATTACGAAGATATCGGTCTGGTCGTCGCGCCGCGTTCTGAAAACGGGTACCGCCAGTATGGTGAAGTCGAGATCCACAAGTTGCGGTTCGTTCAAAGAGCTCGGAGCCTTGGGTTCGGTATCGAGGACTGCCGTACGCTGCTTTCGCTCTACGAGGACTCCGAGAGAAGCAGCGCCGATGTCAAAAAACTAGCCAGGAAAAACTTGGAGGAGATCGAGGCCAAGATCGTCGAGTTAACAAATCTTCGCCAGGTCTTGGTTCACCTTCTGGAACACTGTGCTGGAGACAATCGCCCGGATTGCCCAATCATCGACGATCTTTCGGGAGATGAGGGATCCGAGAATGCTTTGCATCACTGATCTCTTTCAAACAGGAGGACTCAAAATGCGATTCCCAAAAGGTATCTCGGTTTTCGTTGCTCTCGCTGGTGCAACAGCTTTCGCGGAAGCGGCGAATGCTGACCCAAGTGACGGTAATTACGGTGACCACATGATGTATGGTGGATGGTTCATGGGACCTTTCATGATGCTGGTCACGCTTGGATTGATCATCGTCGCGATCGTTGTCGTCAGCCGTTTGTTCGGAACGGGGAGTAAGTCAGGCTCCGCCTTGCACATTCTCGAAGAGCGCTTCGCTCGAGGCGAAATCGACCGGGACGAGTTCGAGGAGCGGAGGAAGGCGCTTTCACGGTGACCCCCCGAAACATTCTGCTCGGAGCCATAGCCATCGTCGCAACTATTGGGGTCAGCCTCGCTGCGTATCACAGATCTGCGGAAGACAGTAACTCGTTTCCCGCTCTGGATACCAACGACGAAAGGCTCGTGTCTGCCGGGAAGGCGCTCTATGCCGAAAACTGTGCTGCTTGCCACGGTAAGAACCTGGAAGGACAGCTGGCCTGGAAACAGAGAAAAGAGGACGGACGGCTGCCTGCTCCTCCTCACAACAAGAGTGGCCACACGTGGCATCACTCTGACCGCGTCATTTTCGAACTAACGAAGTTCGGTCCCGCAGCGTTGGTTGGCAATGGATATGAGAGCGACATGCCCGGTTTTGAGGGGATCCTAGACGATCAGGGTATTGTCGCGGTGCTGTCATTCATCAAGAGCACCTGGCCGCAGGATATCCAACGAAGGCAACATGAGATCACACGCTCCGACAAGGGAGGATAAAATGCGCGTCGCCATACTGGCTGCAATTGGTTTTTTGACATTGGCCACTTCAGTAGCGGCGCAGGAAGTCAGGGAACCCGGTCTGAAAGGCCCAGAGGTGTTCGGAAAAATTGCGTACGAGAAATTCTGCGCAGCATGCCACGGTTTGAACGGCGTAGGAACGGACAAAGGCCCGCCGTTCCTGCATCGAGTATATGCGCCGGGCCACCATAGCGACGAATCCTTCTATCTCGCTGCCCTTCGCGGTGCACGAGCCCATCATTGGCGGTTCGGAGACATGAAACCTGTCGAGGGCGTGACCGAGAAGCAAATCGAGATGATCGTCAAGTACGTGCGCGCCCTTCAACGTGCAAATGGAATCCACTGATTTGGCAAGGCTTATCCGAAGGCTTCTCCATTCGCTTCCTTCTTGATCTGGATCAAGGTACCTGGCGCCAGGATGGGCCAGATTAAAAAAAATCGGATCGTAGAGAATGCTTGGCATTATGAGCAGACAGAGGGTTTTTTGGGCGCTGCCGCTTCTGGTCGCAATGGTCCTTCTGTCTCTTTTTGCCGACAATGCTTTCGCATCAGATCCATGGGAAATTCAGGCACATCATGCCGAGGTGGCTCTTTCAGAGCTCGACGGGGCATCCGATGATGCGGGCGGCAATTTACCTTCCCATGCGTTGACAGAGTGCCATCTCTCATTTGTTTGCCTGACGTTTGTCTTAGACAGCGGTGTCTTGCTGCCATCGCAGAGAATTACGGGTCATTTCCCTCTCCAGCCAGATCTTCACGGGGATGGAGTGGCTGTCCCTGGCCTGCTCAGGCCGCCATCGTTCAATCAACTGGCTTAGCGGCATCTCCAAGGGCTTGTCCTTTATAAAAGCCGCCTTAAGGGACTAAACCGAGCCCACTATCCGGCCCGTTTAGTCACAGAATAACTATCAAAAAATATCCAAGGACCTGATCTCTCTGGAGGATGCCTCCGAGGGTCAAGACCGGAATCCATGGAGAAAACGATGTCGTCGAGATTGGCTCAGCGATCCAGACACGGTCTGGAGAGAACCCATTCCATTACCTGCAGTTGGGAAGTTCACGAGAAAACCCGGTTCGGATTGCTGCTCGCAGCTGCAATTGCCGGTGCCATACTGGGCTTCGCCTCCAGTACCGCCCGTGCCCAGACAGTCTATATCCCGGAAGGGAGCGCGAACTCGGTTCTGGTGTCCTCCAGAGCAAACCCGGAAGTGTGGGTGATTGACATCTCGAGCGGCAAAGCAGTCAAGAAGCTCCAACTCGCCGGGATCGGGCATCAAATGGTTGTGGTCAGGTGATTGGCGTTTTCAACACCGGACCGATCCGAATACCAGAAACTCAATGCGTAAAACCGTCAGCCTCTCCGCTGTCAGTTGGAGAATGCAAATGAACTCCTTGCTCAATCGCAGATCTGTTGTCTTCGCGGGGTTTGTTCTGATCGCCGGATACTTCCTCTGGACAGAGCATTCGGCCCATATTCAATTGGCCTTACCCTATCTGCCATACCTTCTGCTCTTGTTATGCCCGTTGCTTCATATCCTCCTGCATGGAGGACACGGGCATGGACACCGGCACGGTGAAGAGCACGCGCACAATGCTCCCCGCGAAACCGCTCGCGACGTGAGGCCGGAAAATACGAACGAGTCGTCAGGTCTGCGCGGAGACCAAACCGGGAGGCGGAGCAATGGGTGAGTCGCAGCCAGACTACGGATTGTGGTCGCTGGTGATCATCAATTCTGCCGTATTCATCATATTCGCCTTTAGCTTCTTCAAGCCGCAGACGAAGCGTGACTGGAGGTCCTTCGGTGCCTTCAGTGCTTTCCTGATCGCTCTTTTCACGGAGATGTACGGGTTTCCGTTTACCATCTATTTATTGTCGGGATGGCTGCAAAGCGCCTTTCCGGAGATCAACTGGTACGCTCACGATTCAGGGCATCTGCCGGAAATGATGTTCGGCTGGGAAGCCAATCCTCATTTCGGACCGTTTCATCTTCTCAGTTTCATCCTGATCGGCATCGGGTTTCTCCTCCTGTCAGCGGCCTGGCCCGTACTCCATCAGGCACAAAAGGAAGGCAGCCTCGCCGTCACTGGATTTTATGCCCGAGTGCGACACCCTCAGTATGTCGGGTTCGTCGCGATCCTGACGGGGTTTCTCGTCCAGTGGCCGACCATCCTCACGATAGCGATGTATCCCGTTCTGCTGTTCATGTACTGGCGTCTGTCATTGTCGGAAGAAAAAGCCGCCGAAGCAGCGTTTGGTGATGAGTACCGTCGCTATGCCGACCGAACGCCCCGATTCATCCCGAGCTTCGGCGAGCCGGTTCCATCGGGTGGGGAGCCACGACATTGAGAATGGGTTACCACTTCAGTTTCTCGGCCAAGCAATTGATTGCGGTATTTGCGCTGATCGCCGTGGCCGGGATTCTATATACATTTGCCTCGGCGGTGCCCTGGTGGTCATCCGATGAGGTTGTGTCCCATATCAGGAATGCAGGCCCGTGGGGCCCGGTGGCCCTCGTTGTGATCATGGTGGCTGCTATCGTGCTTAGCCCGATCCCGAGTGCCCCGATCACGTTGGCTGCGGGAGCGGTTTACGGACATTTTTGGGGCACTGTTTATGCTCTGGCAGGTGCGGAAATCGGGGCTCTGATCGCGTTCGAACTTGCTCGGCGTTTCGGACGTGAACGAATCAGTCGCTGGTTCGGCAAAGGAGCCCTTCCGAGCCTGGTGGACTCCCAGATAGGTCTTACCGCTGTCGTATTTGTCGCCCGCCTTCTGCCGGCAGTGTATTTCGACGTGATCAGCTATGCTGCCGGTCTTACCCGCTTGCGCCGGCTGTGGTTTGCCATCGCTACCGCCGCCGGAATGATACCTGCAACCTTTCTGCTGTCTCATGCCGGCGCCGGCCTTATCGCGATTGATGGTGAGAGCAAGGACGTCTTTTTCAGTCTCGCTGGCCTCGCACTCCTATCCATTATCGGCCTTGTCTTCGGTGTTTCGAGATCCAAGGCCGGAGATCCAAAGACTCACTCATACGCCATTAGGGAGACACCGATCGAATGACCAGCACCAAACACAGCAACCACAGCACAACCTATAAAGCCGGTTCGATCTCACTTGGCGGAGCCGTCGCCATGGGAACCGGGGTCATGATCGGCGCCGGTATCTTTGCTCTGACCGGGCAGATCGCCCAGCTTGCCGGCCCGCTGTTTCCGCTGGCGTTCATCGTGGGGGCCATAGTCACCGGGTTCAGCGCCTACAGCTACATCAGCATGTCGAATGCCTGGCCATCGGCTGGCGGCATCGGGATGATCCTGCAGAAGTGCTACGGTCCAGGGGCGGTCGCGGCGGGTGCCGCGCTTCTGATGGCGCTGAGCATGGTCATTGCCGAGAGCCTCGTTGCGCGTACCTTCGCGACCTACGTGCTGCGGCCGTTCGATATTTCGGGCGGTCCATTGGTGCCGGTTCTGGCCGTTGGGGTCATTCTTTTCGCGTTTATAGTGAATATCGCCGGGAACCGGTCGGTCGGGCTGTTCTCGATCCTGATGGCTGCGGTCAAGATTGGCGGCATTGCCCTGTTCGGGATAGCCGCACTCTGGTCGAGCGGCTTCAGCTTCGCGGCCTCTGCTTCTGGAACCGAGACGGCGTTCGGTCCGGTCGGTTTCGTGGCGTCTGTCGCTCTGGCGATCCTCGCTTTCAAGGGCTTCACGACGATCACCAACAGCGGTGCGGAGGTCACCGAACCGCACCGCAATGTCGGCCGGGCAATCATGATCTCGATCGGGATCTGCGTGCTGACCTATCTTCTGGTCGCTTTCGGGGTCGGCTCCAGTCTGTCCCTCGGCGAGATTATTGCCGCCCGCGATTATTCCCTCGCCGAAGCGGCCGAGCCGGCTCTCGGTAAGATTGGTTTCTACCTGACCGTCCTGCTCGCGGCCGTGGCCACGGCCTCGGGCGTCCTCGCGAGTGTCTTCGCCGTATCCCGAATGCTGGCGATGCTCACGGACATGAAGATGATCCCGCACAGTCATTTCGGGATGTCGGGCACGATCCAGCGGCACACGCTTGTCTACACCGTGGTGATTGCGTCGATCCTCGCGATCTTCTTTGATCTAAGCCGGATCGCGTCACTCGGGGCCTTCTTCTACCTCGTGATGGATATGGTGGTGCATTGGGGTGTGTTCCGCTTCCGGCGTCACGAGATCGGGGCCTCGGCGCCGGTGTTGCTGCTGGCGCTCGGCTTTGACGGCACCGTCCTTGCCGCATTCACCCTGATGAAGCTCGAAACCGATCCGCTGATCGTGTTCTACGCGGTCGTGGCGATTGTTTCTGTCTTCGTGTTCGAGCGGTTCTATCTCGCTCGCTGGCTGGCCCCGCAAACCGAACACAGTCAATGAGGCCCCGTCTCCATTCACAGGCGTTACAGATGGGCGTGGGCGACGACGGGAATGGTGAAGCCGCGGAAGTGAAGGGTCAGATGAACCGTGTCCCCATGAACGATCTGTTCCCGGACATCGAGCAGCACTGCTTCGACATGCGAGGTTCCGAGATCCAGCCGCTCGCGGTCCAGGATCGCCAGTTCCGGGACAGGTCTCATCCCGTCGACCGGAAAGCGCAGCCGCAAGGCGCCGGACGATGCGGTATCGGAACTCACGCCCGTGAGCGTAAGCGGCTGGCCGCTCTCGTTCTCAATGGCGAACTTGACCCGCGCCGAAGCCCCTTGCGTGGCGGGTTCGACGGCAAGCTGCTCGATGTAGATGGCATCGAAGACATCTTTGGAGATGTCCGCATTTGCTTGCCCGAAGCCCCCTGACGACGCCAGGACGGCAAGAATGGCGAGCCCGGCGCGGAGCGCCGGGATTCCCTTGATGACATTTGGTCTCATGCTGTCCTCCGCTCCATGTTGACAAGGTCCACAAGTTCTTCGCCACCGGTCTGACGGCGGGTTCCATGAATGAAGTCCTGAAGCGCGGCGTAGCGGATCCTCACGTCTTCACGGACCTGGTAATACTGAAATAGTTCTCTCAGAGGCGCCGAGATGTCCTTGTAGGCGGCGAGCGCGGCGACAAGTGCGCCGATCGTCAGGCGGCCCTCGAGAACCAGGTATCCTCCGATGGAGTAGAAGAAGAACGGGGTCAGCGAGGTCAGGAAGTTGTTCAGCGCTTTCTGGAAGAATTTCCAGCGGTAGATCCTTTCGCGCACCTCTTCGAGAAACCGGATCCTCTTGCGTATGGAGGCACGGACACCGGAAGAACGCGGAGCGCCACTTTCCTGCAATACGTCGCCAAGCTCGCGCCCGAAGTCCCGGGTTCCGGAAACTCTCGTTCGCGTCAGCACGTTCACCCGCTGCTGGATCTTCGGGATCAGCGCGAGCTGAACCGGCAGCAGCGTCAAGGCGGCTGCGCCAAGGACCGGATCCTGGAGGAACATGAAAAACAGGATCGTCGCCAGGGTCCCGCCCTGGAAAACCGGAACAGCGAACGCATCGGCTGTAAACCCGCCAATCGGCTCGATTTCCTGTGTGATCAGCGGGATCACTTCGGTATCCCTCTCGCCGTGAGACCTGCGTTGCCAATGCCGGAATATGGTCAGGCGAAGGCGGCGGAGAAGGCGCTCACCGACCCGTCCCTTTCGAACATTGAGCCAGTACTTGGCGAGGCCGTTTGCGGCAATTGCGACGAGATACAGGCCGCTGAGCACGAACAACAGGGTCGTTTCCGAGAACCCAAACCGGTCGATCACGGATTCCGGCCTCGCTTCCGACAATGCGTTGTTGATGATCAGTTTCGGCAGTTCGAGCGTGGCATAAAGGATGGGAAGCGAGAGAAGGCCGGCTGCGATCAGGATTGCCTGTTGCCGTGCCGAGTAGCTGAGCACGAACGCATATATTCCCGCTTCACCCTGCACGTAAGCTCGCTTTGACGGGCGTAGTTGTGCCCGGGCGCGCGCATTTTTCCAGAGCGCCTTGGCCAGGAAATACAAACCCACGGCAGCCAGAGCAAGCGGCGCCCAGACCAGGACGACATGCATCACCGGATGCAGCCACATTGGGACCGAAGGTCCGATCTTGTGGCCCATTGCATGGATGACTTCGTCCAGGAACGGATGCCGGGAGTCGATCATTATCAGGGTTCTCGCAGAATTTCGGGTTTCTTGGTTTCAACTGCTCCGGCGAGGCGGACCGCCGGAGCAGCCGATGAGATGGTTAGGTCAAAACATGACCCGGAAGCCGACGACGAAGGAGACGACGTCGTCATCCTCTCCCTCGTCCCGGACCAGCCGCCCGCTCTCGCCGAGGGTCCGCTCCCAGTGGACGCCAACATAGGGGGCGATCGCCCGGTCGAGCAGGTCGTAGCTCAGCCGCCCGCCTATCTCAAGTTTCGGGCCGAAGGCCGCGCGTCCTGTCGCCTCGTCGTCGGCGAGCGGCAAGTCGAGCTCGATGCTCGGGGTGAAGATGATCTGGTTGGTGATCAGCCCCTCGTACTCGACCTCAAAGCGGGCCGACGGGTACTCCGAGAGATAGAGATCCGCATCGACCTCGAACCATTGCGGCGCCAGCCCCTTCAGGCCGAGGACGCCGTAGGTGCGGTGCGGGCCTTCGTCCGGGCTGTCGTAGCGCACACCGGCGACGGCATCGAAGAAGGTACTCACCGGGACCTGCAGGCGGAGCTGGTTCTCCAGGGTCTCGAACGCGTCCGCGTCGGTCGCGTATTCGGCCTCGCTGCGGAACACGATCTTCGCCTCGTCGGTCCCGGCGAAAGCATCGAGGTCCCAGGCATAGGCTGGAGAGCCTTCACCGCTCCGCCATTCCAGTTGCTCGGCCTGCAGGCCCCAGAACCATTGCTCGGCCAAAGCCGGATTGGTGGTGAGGGCGCCCGCAATGAGGGCGAGAACGGCAAGTCTGGACTTCATCTATCAGCCCTCCTTTTTCTTGGCAGGTGCGGCCGCGGACTTGTCCTTGGGTCCGCCCTCGACCACGATCTTGCGGAACATGCCGCTGTCGGCGTGGTAGGAGAGATGGCAGTGGAAAGCCCACTGACCGGGTGCGTCCACTTCTGTCTCCATGTAGACGGTCGTGCCGGGGGCGACACTGACCACGTGCTTGATGGGGTTCCACTTACCCTTGCCAACATCGAGGATCGACCACATGCCGTGCAGGTGCATCGGGTGGGTCATCATGGTCTCGTTGACGAACTTGAAGCGCACCCGTTCGCCGTATTGCAGCCGGACCGGTTCGGCGTCACTGAACTTGACCCCGTTGATCGACCAGATGTAACGCTCCATGTTGCCGGTCAGCCGCATCTCGATCTCCCGCGTGGCCTCGCGGTGCTCGTAGAGCGGTTTCTGGGCACGAAGATCGTCGTATGAGAGAAACTTCCCGCCATTGGCCGCCGACGGCGTCAGGCCGCTGCCCGGAGCGTAGAAGGAATCCACCTCGGCTGTCATACCCTGCGCACCATGGTTCATCGAGCTGTGATCCATGGTGCCGTGGCTCATACCCTTCATCTCGGTTCCGTCGGGCATCTTGTGTGTCCCGGACATCTGCGCACCACCCTGGGCCTTCTGGCCGTGGTTCATGGCGCTATGGTCCATACCGGCCATCTTCGATCCGTCCGGCATGTTGTGTGTACCGGGCATTGGCCCGCTGCCATGATCCTTCTGGCCCTCTTCCATGACTCCTTTGTTCATGCCCGGCATAGTACTGCCGTCGGGCATGGTGTGGTTCATGCCTCCCATCGACATGCTGCCGTGATCCATTCCCTCATGCGCCATTCCCATGTCCGCCATCGTGAGCAAGCTGGACTTGCGCATTTCCGGAACCTCGGCAGCCATCCCGTCTGCGGTCGCGAGGGTTGCCCGGACGGAAGCCGTCCGCCCCATCGACTCGGCGAAGATCGCGTAGGCCCGGTCGTCTTTCGGCTGAACAAGAACGTCGTAGGTCTCGGCCACGGCAATGCGGAACTCGTCGACCGGGACCGGCAGGACATTGTTTCCGTCCGCCTGGACAACCGTCATCTTCAGACCCGGGATCCGGATATCGAAATAGGCCATCGCCGAGGAGTTGATGAAGCGCAGACGAACCCGCTCGCCCGGCGTGAACAGGCCGGTCCAGTTCTGCTCCGTGCTCCTGCCGTTGATCAGCGGGGTGAAGCCCTGAACGTCTTCGATATCGGTCGGCATCATCCGCATGTCGCCCCAGGCGGCCCGGTCCGAGAGCGCCGCGTCGAAGCCTTTCTCGCGGGAGTCCTTCAGGAAGTCGAACAGGGTGCGCTGCTGGCGGTTGTAGTAGTCCGGCATCATCTTGAGGTTGCGCATAATTCGGTTACCCCTGTGCGGATGCGCATCCGTCAGTTGCACAACATACTCCCTGTCGTACTGGAACGGTTCTCGCTTCTTTGGCTCGATCACAATCGAACCATAGGCGCCGTCCGGTTCCTGGAAGCCGCTGTGGCTGTGGAACCAATATGTTCCATTCTGCACGATCGGGAAGTGATAGGTGAAGGTCTCGCCGGGGGCGATCCCCTCGTAGCTGATTCCGGGAACGCCATCCTGATCGAAGGGCAGGATCAATCCGTGCCAGTGGATCGAGGTCAGCTCGTCGAGATTGTTCGTCACGTTGATGGTGACATCCTCGCCCTCCGTGAAGCGCAGGACCGGGCCGGGGGTGGCGCCATTGTAGCCGATCCCGGCGCGCTTGAAGGCCCCGGTGTCGACAGTGACCTTATCGACGGTGAGATTGTATTCGCCGGCATAGGCGGCGCCCGTTAGCGCAACCGCCAGGCCGGCGCCGAGCCCAAAGGCTCGGCGCAACAGCCGTGTAGACATAAATACTCTCCTCGAGAAATTTTGCTAAGTCAGCCCAGGCTCAATGGCTGAGCCGAATATCACCACGCATCCCTGTCTCGTAGTGACCGGGTATATTGCAGGCAAACTCGAGCTTAGTTTTTTCGGGAAAGGTCCAGATAATTTCACCGGTCTTGCCGGGTTCAAGAAGAACGCTGTTCGGCTCGTCATGCATGCCGTGCCCCATTGAGGCCTGCATTGCTTTCGCGGCTTCCCTATTAATCCTGTCCGGTTCAAGGACGCCGTGCTCAAACATCATCAGCATTTCTGGGCGATGAGCTTCGTGCATCTTCGCCGTTGCTATATTAAATTCGTGTACAAATTCACCAGCGTTCTCCACGACGAACCGGACTGTTTCCCCCTCAAGAATGTTTAGGGATTTCGGTTTGTAATAGTTGTCAAACATAGTGATTTTGATGGTTCGAGAAACTTTTGAAGAGTCACCGGCCTTACCAGTGTCCACTTCATGACCGCCACCATGTGTTCCCCCGGCAAAAACCGGAGCGGCGACGAGCAGAGCGAGCGAGAGTGTGGCGCCGAATGTGGCGCGCAGAACGTTGGAGCGGGACATATGTCTTCCCTTTCACGAATTGACTGAACTTCTGGGTGCGCCCGGAATGCGGACGCCATTTGTCAAGGAAGTCCGGTCAAGTTCGTGGAGGGGGTAAATCAGCTTCTGGGATCAGGCCGGTAACGCTCTGCATCGTCATATCGAACGACGAATTCGACTGAGAGAAAACCAGCCCGCACCCATCCCCTCCGGGAGCGAAGAAACCGGTCACACAATGCCCCATGGCATATGTACCACACTCAACACTCATATCATCGCCATGGATACCCGGAGTCTTCTCAGTTTGAGTCAGCTGTTCCGTGCAATCTTGAAAATGAGAATGAAATACCTCTGCTTGGCCAAACGACGGATGTGTCGTCGCCAGCAACAGGAAACAAGTTATGAGTGCGTTCTTCAACATTGCCCTAATCATAATGTCTCCACCCAGTGGAGGGTCAATGCTATTTATATTGGTATTCTCAAAATAATCAGCCCAGCGATTGCCCCCCGACCGAGTTGCGCAACCCCGACCACCCGCACCGGCTCCGAACTATTCCGGACGCTCTAAGCAATGTGAGCGTGCACGCTCGCGGCGGGTACAGCAGCGCTCACAGTGACTCTGATTTCAACCTTCTGATCCAACTTCCTTAAGATCGCCATAAGGCGATCAATTGTGAAAGTCTTAAGCCGCACATTACGGATGCGGGAGAAGTCGGCAGCA
>TARA_R110002051_G_scaffold319452_1_pt1 | contig 26153 bp, 16 predicted proteins | sample TARA_R110002051 | Tara Oceans TARA_R110002051 (sample SAMEA4397023) | marine metagenome | biome: Polar Biome; feature: [MES] marine water layer (ENVO:01000295) within the mesopelagic zone...; material: water (ENVO:00002006), including particulate matter (ENVO:01000060) such...
ATTGCCTTCTAACCAAGCAGTTCCTAACCATCGCTGATCAAAATGGAGTCTATTAGATACCTCCCAATTTTCCGCTTTTAGTAAATCAGCATTTATAGGTGCTGAAATAAGTAAGGCTTCTAAATTAAAACCCCATCCATAACCAGGATTTCTAACCTCTAAAGCTCTATAGATTCTATCTTTGTGGGTAACTACAGGAACTGGCGCTGTATGATATTCAAAATCGTTTCTTAAAAGTCCTGAATTATTGTCTTTAGCTTCCGTCCAAGTTTTTCCATTATCGATGCTTTTTCTAATGACTAGGTTTCCATATACTTTAGAGGTTCCCATCAGATAAATAACACCATCGTGATTAAAAAGATTACCCCACATTATGTTGTTCAAAGAGTTTATTTTTTGCCAAGTTCTGCCTTTATCTTTAGAGATCGCAATATGTGTTACTGGTGTTGTTTTGTTTTTAGAGTTAGGTCCAAATTCGTCATAAGAAGCAAGGTAGTTTCCATTATTTAATTTAAGTATAGATGGACTCCCCAAATACACCTTAGAACTAGCTTTAGAATGAGCGATTACAAAACCAATTTCCTCTATTTTATGCTGGCCATAGCCTTTTAAAACAGATATGTACAGACTTAAGAAACAAATTAGAAAAACTTGTTTTAAAATTATTATCTTCTTAAAATTCATATAATTATTTTAATATTATTCTATTATTTATGCTGTTTAAAATTTTTATCAAAGAAAAAATTTACAACTACTTTTTGTGATCGTTTTAAAAATTATAATAGCTTGCTAATTTATTTTTAGAAAGCTCATTGTAATTTTTTATCCTCTTAAAAATCATATAGTTATTATTATGCTGATTGTCTGCACCTCCAAACTCATCATCATAAGCTGTTCTGATAACTGTAATGATGTCATTCCCTTCAAACTGCCAATCTGAATACTGAAATCCATGCTTTTCCAAATCTGGGTGATAAAGTATTTCTTCATGTACATCCCAATTTATTAAATCTTTAGAAGAAGATATAGTTAAACAGTTTCTTGTTCTTTCTGGATTATAGCCTATATCTTTTATATGATTAGAAAGTGTCCAATATCGTTGTGTTTTTTCATCATAGCGTATGGTAAATTTTTTGCTTCCTCCTGGAAAGTTTAAAAAATCTTTATCAGGATTAAAACTGATTTTATTTTTATCGGCATCATAATGTACTTTGGCTACCTTTCCACCATGCTCTAAATAATGAACTCTTAGTATGTTAACTAGTTCATCTTCAGGAGTTACAACAACATTGCCTTCTAACCAAGCAGTTCCTAACCATCGCTGATCAAAATGAAGTCTATTAGATACTTCCCAATTTTCGGCTTGTAATAAATCTGCATTTATGGGTGCAGAAATAAGTAATGTTTCAAAATTAAAACCCCATCCATAGCCAGGATTTCTAACCTCTACAGCTCTGTATAGTCTATCTTTGTAAGTAACCACAGGAACTGGAGCAGTATGATATTCAAAATCGTTTCTTAAAAGTCCTGAGTTATTATCTTTGGCCTCCGTCCAAGTTTTTCCATTATCGATGCTTTTTCTAATGACTAAATCCCCATACACTTTAGAGGTTCCCATTAAGTAAATAACATCATTATGTAAAAACAAATTAGCCCAAACAATGTTATTTATTGTTGTTCTTTTTTGCCAAGTAACTCCTTTATCTTTTGAAAAATAAATATGTGCTGTGGGATGTGAAGTGTTACCTGAATTTGGGCCCATTTCACTGTGATAACTAAGGTAACGTCCATTTTTTAGTATGATTATAGATGGACTACCTAAATAAATTTTGGAACTTGCTTTTGAATGATTAATTTCTACTCCTATATCTTCAATTTTGTTTTGTGCTTGTGCCTTATATATATTAAAACCTATAAAGAATAGTATAAAAAATTGTTTTAAGATGTGTGTGTGTTTTGTGGTCATATTTTAATAAATATTTAATCTTTAAGATTTATTCGATCCTTCTCAATTTTTTGCGTCCAACGATCCAATAACTTTGTGAGCTTCTTTACTTTTTTAGGATATTTTTCAGCTACATCAAATTCTTCTTTTGGATCTGTTTTTAAATGATATAAAACTGCGGGCAGTGCTGTATTTGCCTTTGGAATTTCTTTGGTTGTAAAAGGTCTTACCAATTTCCATCCATCTTTTTGTATTGCTGCATTAAAATTATAATCAGGCAAATATCGATTCCATTGCCAATAAAAATCTTGGTGCTTTTTTGTTGAACTTATGCTATTATTAGAATTCAAAAAGCTTGTTCCATCCAAAGTAAAAGGTGAACTAAATTTTAAATCACACATTTTAACCAAAGTTGGCAATACATCTATAAACGTAATAATTTTATCGGTTTCAGATGGTGCTAATTGGTTTTTCCATTTCATCATAAAGGGCACTTGAATACCACCTTCATAAACAGTGTATTTAGAACCTTTAAGGTTTAAATTAAATCTTTTCTGAACCATAGGATCTGGACCATTATCACTTGTAAAAATTACAATTGTATTTTCATCAAGGTTTAACTTCTTTAATTCCAATAATAGATTTCCAATAGTTTCATCTATAATCTCGATCATCGCATACACAGTTGCTGTTTCAGTATCGAATCCTTTTTGTTTATATTTTTCTACATAAGCTTCTGGTGCACCAATTGGCCTGTGAGGTGCATAATGAGCCAAATGCAAAAAGAATGGATGGTCTTTATTCTTTTGAATAAAATTGATAGCACGTTCAGATAAATCTCTTGTTAAGTATGTATTAGATTGATGTACTTGCGAACCATTAGATTCTAACGTATAATCAAAATATGTAGGTATTTGTTTTGCCTGCACAAAACCTTCAAAAGTATCAAAACCTCTTTTTAGCGGATGGTAATCTTCTCTAACCCCTGTGTGCCATTTTCCTATCAAACCTGTTTTATAACCATTTTGTTTAAAAGCATTCGCCAAAGTTGGAATTTGTTTTTTTATTCTGGTAAGCTTAGGAAATTTTTCTGAATTTAATGATACAACACCTGTTCTATGAGGATACATTCCTGTTAATAAGGCAGCTCTAGCTGGTGCACAAACAGCGGAAGAAGAATAAGCATTGGTAAAAAACACACTTTCATTTTTTAATGTATTTAATGAGGGTGTATTGGTTAAGCCATTATTTAAAAAAGATAAATCGCCAATACCCATATCATCAACCATGATTAAAATAACATTGGGTTTTTGATTTTTTTTATGGCTTTGGTATTTGTTTTGACTATTGAATTGACCCATCGTAAAAATGATAAAAAACAAAAAAAGTAGTATGTTTTTATTCATTTTAATGGGGTTCCTATTTTGTTCTTTGAATAACATAATTCATTTATTTTTAATTTACTAACTACTTAAAAGATTGTTTTAAAACACAATAAATTCAAAATATTTCAAAATTTTTATAATCAGATAAGAAAAAAGTTGTCGGTAAATAATTAACTTTAATAGATTATAATTTTCTTCACAAAGGTAGATCCAAGTGTTTCTACAGCAATAATTTTTACACCTTTACCAAGTTTATTTGCTTTAAATCGTATGGAATTGTCTGAAAATATTTCTTTAAATAATAAACTTCCATTGGTATTGTAGACGGAAACTTTTGTTTTTTTAACGTAGTTAGAATCAAAATAATTTAGTTTAATATGCTCTGAACTTTTAAAAATGGTTTTGTTTAAGTAAATAAGCTCTTTTTTAGTGTTGGGAAATTGAGAGGCTAAGCTCAGCGTAGTTTTAGAAACATCCAAAATTTCTATTTTGTCTAAAATACCGTTTTCAAATCGTATTGAATTTAAACCTTTATTCAATTTTTGAACAAAAGAAAAAGAGGTAGGATTGCCAGATTGAAAACAATAAGCGTCTGAAGCTGGTAAAATAATTGTTTCTTGCTCGTTGTTGTTTACAGCTATTTTTAAGGAACTTTTAAAAGCATTTAGATAATAAACTGTAATCAAATAGTCTCCATCTTCAGAAGCATCAATGGTGTTAAACGTTAACGATTCGCCACTGTCTTGAAAATTAATGGCTTTAGCACCTGAGGCATTTGCGCAGTTAATTTCATTTGCTCCTCCTTCAAAAATTCCAGATTCAGCCTCAAAAGTCGCTACATTTACAGCAGGTGTACCCTCACCATTATCAGCACCAATGTTTGAGCTTTCTAATAAATTTACAGAATTACCAAAAATATCTTTAGTTGCTTTTGATGTAATATCTTTAAAAATACCTAGACCCGCTAAAGGAAACACAGGTTCAGTAAAACGATACCCTTTAGCTATTACAGGGCTAGAAGATTGTATACTATAACCTGAAAAATGCCTAAGATTAGGTATATTAATTTGAGGATTTGACTCTAGTTTGGTAGCATCTAAGTTTTTAAATGCTGCAGAAATTGTACCACCAAAAAATACATTGTTTTTAAAGTTTGATGACCCAATATTAACCTCGTAATCTTTGATGCCTAATTTTGCATTCGGTTCTAAATAAATAATATTATTTAAAAAGTTGATATCATCTGCAACTAGTAAAATTTTGGAATCACCCAATACATTTTTATAATCTGTACCTTGGTAAATTGTGTTGTTATAAATAAATACATTTTTGCTATTTATCTTTCTGTTTGTACCTGCATAATCATTAACCCAAAGTAAATTATTTTTTCCTCCACCTTCTTCTGTTCCTTCGTTTACACTAATGTTATACCTCCAAATAATGTTATCATTATCTCCTAAAGTTTCACAAAAACCACCAGCAGAATCTTCTAAATAATTGTATTGATATAGAATATTGGTATTTCCATAATCTACGTGCATACCCGAAGAATCTCCTGCACCTCTTGAGTGTTGCGAAATGTTATATTGTGCAACCACATCATCTGATGCAAAAACCCACATTCCACTTCCTCTTCCAATCATTCTTGGGTCGGTTTTAGAACCGGTAAATCGCATTACATTATTTTCATACAAAACTCTTTTTGTTTGTGATAAAATAGTTGCAGAGCCACCAATATCTATAAAAGAATTATTTCTAATAATGATATCAGATCCGTACCTTCTTAGCCAAACACCTGTTCTTTCAATATCTGTAAAAAAACAATTTTCTACAATTACATCATTCACAAAAGCATCAAAAAAATGCAACCCAGAGGTTCTAATACTATTAAAAGATGTATTTGTACTGCTAATAGAATAGATATTTTGAAAACGAAGATTACTAAACCTAAAATGTTTGAATAGGTTTCTATCTTCAAAATTTTTAGATGATGGGAGCGTTAAAAAGCTTTGAAAATAAATTCCATAAGATTTATCATTATTAGAAGCATTTCCATCTGAATCAAAACGTTCGTTTTCAATTTGTAAATTATGAAACTCCAAATATTCTTTGCCAATTATTCGTATGGTACTTCTGGGGTCTGCTACTCCATTGTCTCCATTACTTCCCTGTAAAATAGGGAGGTTTCCTGTTCCATAACTATCATAAATAATTGATAAATCAATAGAACCAGAATTAAAAACTATAATTTGACCTGTAAAGGTGTCGCCTCTTTTAAACAAAATTTTGTCACCAGGAATTAGAGATAAACTATTTAATTTTGAAATGGTTTGGAAAGGATTCGTTTCATTTCCAACATTTGCGTCATTTCCGCTAGAACTACTAAAATAATAGGTGTTTTGTGCATAAGAACAAAAACTAATAAAAAGTAAGCAAAATAAAATTGTTTTTTTAAACATTCTTTTACGTTTAGATGCGTAAAACTAATTCATACTAGCGTTAAATTATTGGGGTTTTAGGTCAATTAAGTGGTCAATATGGTTAAATCACCTTCTTATAAACTAAACAAACTATAAACGAGCATGCGTTCATCTAAATAGAATCGTGATTTATAATCTTAATGGAAATTCATTTTTCACTAAATATTCTAAGACTCGTAATTTGCTTTTTTTGTATGTTAAGACATGTTACCTTAAAATCATGTAAAAAATTGATATACAATTTTAGTCAAATGGACTATGTTTTTGAATTATATGTTCCCATAAAGAAACTGGTATTTACGTAGTTTTGAAAAAGCATTTATTCTTTTATTAAATTCCATGAGAAAAATCACACAAAAAACAAATGATTCCGCTACAAAAAAAATAGTTCACCTTTTCTTTATATTGATAGTCCTCAATTTATCTGTATTTGCCCAACAACAGCAACCAAAATACAATTCTTTTATTCCTGGAGAAAAATGGCTAGATACAGAGGGTATTCATATTGATAGCCATGGTGGGAATATTATATATGTTGAACATGAAAAAACCTACTACTGGTATGGTGAGCGTCGTGGAGAACCCAGAGGTGCATCCTGTTACTCTTCTAAAGATCTATATAATTGGAAAAATGAAGGAACTGTTTTAAAAAAAGGAGCTATTAAAGTTTTTGAACGTCCTAAAGTAATTTATGATAAAATTAAAAAACAATACGTAATGTGGTTTCATTATGATGGCGTTTTAGATGGCAAAAATTATCGTATTGCTGAACTTGGTGTTGCTATTAGCAAAGAGCCCACAGGTCCTTTTGTTATAAAAGATCATTACAGACCAAATGGTAATGAATCTAGAGATATTGGTATGTATATTGACCCCAAAACACAAAAAGCGTATATTGGTTACGCTGCAGGTCATATAAACAAAACAATTCGAATGGTAGAATTATCAAAAGACTACCAAAGCACAACTATTAATGATATAGATATTGATGCCCACTGTGAAGGACCAGGAATTCTGAAAAAAAACGGTATCTATTACTTATTAACTAGTGAATGTTCTGGTTGGACTCCAAATCAAGGAACCTATTATACAGCTTCAAATATCATGGGACCTTATAAAAAACAAGGAAATCCGTTTATAGGAGATGTTGGGAATAACTCCTTTAATTCGCAACCCTGTTATATCTTTAAAATTCCAGGGTATAAAGATGCATACTTGTATATGGGAGACAGGTGGAATGGCAGAGCTAGTCCAGATTCAGCATATGTTTTTCTTCCGATTACAATTACATCCGAAGGTAACATGGAAATCCATTGGCATAAAGAATGGGATTTAAGCTTATTTACCCCAGAAAAATAAAGACATTGTTAAGATATACAACATAATGACTGTTTTAACCATCTCAATGAATTAATGAACCATGTTTAGTGCTGAAGGAAGCATTAGATTTGTTTTTAACAAAAAAGTAGTCCGTAAATATTAAAAATAAAATGAAAAACACAACTTTACTTTTTTTTATTTTGATAGCATTCAATTGCATTCAAGCGCAAAAAAGCAATGAAATTAAAAAACAATCTCCAAACATCATTATCATTTTAGCAGATGATTTAGGGTATAATGATGTAGGATTCAATGGATGTAAAGATATTCCAACTCCAAACATCGATAAAATTGCAACAAATGGAGTAAAATTTACCAATGCCTATGTAAGTTATGCCGTTTGCGGCCCAAGTAGGGCAGGATTGATTACAGGACGTTATCAAGACCGATTTGGGTTCGGGAGAAATCCTTTGTTTGCTCCTAATGATCCAGCAATGGGCTTACCACTAAGTGAAGAAACACTGGCTTCTGCACTTAAAAAAGCCGATTATAAATCTGTTGCTTTAGGGAAATGGCATTTAGGTGCTCACGAGAGCCAACGACCTTTACAAAGAGGATTTGACGATTTTTTTGGATTTTTAAGTGGTGGGCATCAATACTTTCCTGAATTATGGACTTTAAAAGATGAATATGAAGTAAAAGCTCAATTTGATGCTTATAGAACAAAACTCTTAAGAAATACTAAAAGAATCGAAGAAAATGAATACCTAACGGATGCACTTTCTAGAGAAGCAGTTAATTATATTGAAAAATATAAAGAGGAGCCGTTTTTTATGTACCTAGCTTATAATGCGCCTCATGCACCTTTGCAAGCTACAGACAAATATTTAAAAAGGTTTCCCAATATTAAAGATAAAAAACGAAAAACATACGCTGCTATGGTAAGTGCCATGGATGATGGTGTTGGAAGAGTAATGAACAAACTTGAAGCATTGGGGCTTACTGAAAATACCATTGTTTTCTTTTTGTCAGACAATGGTGGACCAGAAAAAAATAATGGTTCAGACAACGGAGTGCTAAGGGCAGGTAAAGGTCAGCTTTTTGAAGGTGGAATCCACGTACCTTTTGCAATGCAATGGCCTGGTAAAATTCCCTCAGGAACTATTTATGAATCTTCAATTATTTCATTTGATATTTTTGCTACTGCTATAGCCAATTCAGTAAAACCAATCAAAACTAAAAATGATTTAGATGGTGTTGACCTAATTCCGTACATCAATGGAATTAAAAAAACACCCCCTCATGATTATTTGTATTGGAGAAAATTTGATGCTGACAACCACGCACTTCGAAACAACAAAGGAGATAAGATAGTTATGATTAAAGAAAAATCTATGTTATTTAATCTAAATACGGATATTTCTGAAACGAATAATTTAATTCATAAACAAAAAGAGGTTTTTGAGCATCTAGAAGAAACCTATCAAAATTGGAACTCCCAAATGCTCGATCCAATTTTTATGGGACTTCTACAGGATTCAAAATACAGTAAATCACACCCAAATAGATATAAAAAATTAAAATAAATTTATAAACTAGCATTAATGAAAAAATCAATTTACCTAGTTTTTGTCTTATTCACAGTTCTTACTTCGTGTAAAAATAAAGAAAAAGCAAATAACACAGCAACACAACAAGTTAACGATCAGCCCAATATCATTTTTATTTATGCAGACGATTTAGGTTATGGAGACGTAAGTGCTTATGGAGCTACTGAATTCTCAACACCAAATATGGATAAAATAGCAAACGGTGGTGTAAAATTTACGAATGGCTATGCAACCTCAGCAACTTGTTCTCCAAGTAGATTTGCATTGTTGACTGGTATTTATCCTTGGCGTAATAAAAAAGCAAAAATTTTGGAAGGCTCAGCACCGCTAATTATCGATACTGAACAAAACACACTTCCTAAAATGCTGAAGAGTAGAGGATATAAAACTGGTATCGTTGGTAAATGGCACCTTGGTTTAGGTGATGGGGATGTAAATTGGAACGGTCATATTTCTCCAGGTCCTAATGAAGTAGGATTTGACTATAGCTTTATCATGGCAGCTACACAGGATAGAGTTCCAACAGTATATATAAAAAATGGGTTTGTAGAAAATTTAGATCCAAACGACCCTATAGAAGTAAGCTATTCTAAAAATTTTGATGGTGAACCAACAGGAACAAATAATCCAGAACTTTTAAAAATGATTGGTGATCCACAGCATAGCAACAGCATTAACAATGGTGTGCCACGTATTGGATATATGAAAGGAGGCACTTCTGCAAAATGGATTGATGAAGACATGGCCGATACGTTTTTAGTAAAAGCTCAAAACTACATAAAAGAACAAAAAAACAATCCATTTTTCTTGTATTACGCCTTACAACAACCTCATGTACCACGTACACCACATCCTAGATTTGTTGGGACTTCTGGTATGGGACCAAGAGGTGATGTAATTATTGAAGCTGATTGGTGTATTGGAGAACTATTAAAAACATTAGAAGAAGAAGGAATTTTGGAAAATACGCTCATTGTTTTATCAAGTGACAATGGTCCTGTCCTAGATGATGGATATGCAGATGGTGCAGTTCAAAAACTTGGAAAACATGAACCTTGGGGCGAACTTAGAGGTGGAAAGTATAGCCTCTTAGAAGCAGGAACACGTGTACCTTTTGCAACTTATTGGAAAGGTACTATTCAACCTCAAGTTTCAAATGCATTGGTTTCCCAAGTTGATTTGCTAGCTTCTTTAGCGGAATTAGTTGATGCCGATATTCCGAAAACAGATAGTCAAAACTTAATGGATGTATTTTTAGGAAAAACAAATGATGGTAGAGAAAATTTAATTATTGAAGCTACATCACGAACTGCTTTTAGGCAAGGAAACTGGGTTTTAATACCACCTTACAAAGGCCCTGCAATAAATAAAATCAAAAAGATAGAAACAGGTAATTCAAAAGAGTTCCAACTCTATAACTTAAAAGAAGATATAGGTCAAAAAACAAATTTAGCAAAAAATAATCCTATAAAATTACAAGAAATGATAGAAAATTTTGAGGCTATTAGAGGTACTTCTTATGACGATACAGAAGAACCTGTTTTTAAATAACGATAAAAAATCTATGAAAAAAATAGCAGTCCTTTTTGCTTTTATGTTCACTTTTTTGGGATATTCTCAGGAATTAATATGGACAGGAAATGCATCGAATAATGATTTTTTTGATGAAGCAAACTGGGAAAATGTTAGTACAAACCTAGCCCCAGCAAATGGTTCTATTGAAAAAGATATTCCTATTAACTTAAATATGCAATTACATAATGCTAGTTTATCAATAATAGCAAATGGAATTATCAATTTAGGTACAGGGAGTTTATCAATTACGAATTCAAGTTTAGAAGCCATAGCTTTTTCTTCTGGTAGTGTTTCAATCCATAATGAAGGGTATGTTGATTTAAGTGACACTAATCCACTACAAAACAACGTAACAATCAATTTTACGTCTGGTATTGGTTGGTTAAGAACTTTAAATGTAAAAGGGAGTACTATACTAAACGATTATGTATCTCAGATAAGCGTTAATAGTGTTGCAGCTACTTATCAATCAAACCTTCGATTGGATAATTATTATTTAGATGGGACTGTAATAAGAAGTAATGATTTATCAACGGCACCGTTAATTATTTATGATGGCTTAAACTTACAAGGCACATCAGCTAACTTAAGTGTGGACATTATTCATAATGGATTGGCCATTCCCAATGCCATGAATAATAAAACTGAATCCTTCATTCTAAAAAAAGGATTTATGGCAACGTTTGCAATCGCCGAAGATGGCACCAATAAAAGTAAAAATTATATTGCCTCTAAAGAAGACTTAATAATTAACGAGCTCCCTTCTTATTTATTAAATAACATTTCTTTTATTAGAGTCATTCCATGGAACTGGGTTACAAAAAAAGGTATTGGAGGGAATACTTCTGGTTTAAATAACGGGTGGTTTTACAGGTGGAATAACACTGGTGCTTCTTCAATAGATGTTGAATATGCTCCAATGTCTTGGGGTTTTGGTGGTGCCAATGATGATAATGATATCGAATTATACAAATCTAAGTACAAAGCAACTCATGTATTGGCTTTTAATGAATCTGATAACTGTGAGGATCAATCAGGACAATATAATAATTTATGCGACACAGATGTTGCTGTAAGTACCTATAAAAACTTAATGAAAACAGGCTTGCGTTTAGTTTCACCAAGTGGTAGAGAAGATGCACCTTTTGGCTGGTTAAAAGAATTTCATGATAAAGCCAACGCACAAAATATTAGAATAGATGTTATTGGAGTTCATTGGTATGATTGGGCTTCAAGTCCAGCAAACAGTCCAAATGCAAATCCGAATGCAGTTTTTAATAGATTTAAGAATTATTTACAAAGGGTTTATGATTTATATGGGTTACCTATTTGGATTACAGAATTTAACGCGAATCCAAACAGAAGCAACGCTACGAATTATGAATTTATGCAATTGGCTTTACCATATTTGGAAACGTTAGATTATGTAGAGCGTTACGCTTGGTTTGAACCTTTTTCAAATACTGCAGATTATTATGATGCTTCTCGCACAAATTTAACTAATGTTGGTACCTTTTATAAAGAGCAGGTATCTACACCATCTGTTGCCAAGGCAATATTTTCAGATGATAATAATTTAGATATGTATTACAACCTTATGGGTTCAGCTGATAACTTATTAGTTAACGGCTATTTTGAAACTGGAGATTTAACAGGTTGGAATGGCACTAATACAGGAATTATATCGAATACAAATGTTTATGAAGGAACTACCTCTGGAAGAATTCTAGCCAATGCAGGGAATCTTCAACAAACTGTAGTTGTAGAACCTTCAGCCATATACGATTTATCCTTTTATACGAAATGGTTTGTTTCTCCTTCAGAAGGGCCAATTTCTGTCCAAATCCTAAATGCCAGTAATAACGAGGTAATTGCTAGTAAATTAATGACATCTAATACCAATTGGAATTTAGTAACATTAAGCTTTACTATCCCTGCTGATGTTACATCAATTATATTTTATGTTGATAAAGGGGCATCAACTCCAGGATGGTTTATAGATAATGCCCTTTTATTAAAATCAACAACTTTAGATGTTGATAAGTTTAAGGTCAACTCAGTAAAAGTATATCCAAATCCCTCTTCAGGTATTTTTGTTATAAGAGGAACAGTTCCTATTGAATCTTATACAATTTCTGATGTTCAAGGAAGGTTGGTCGCAAATAAAAAAGGTTTAGTGGAATTTGAGTCCGAAATCGATTTGACTAACAAAAAAAAAGGTGTTTATTTCTTAGTTATTAGGGAGAATAATGGTAACCAATCCTCTAAAAAAATCATTTTAAATTAGTTAAACCAGTTTGTTAAACATGTACAAAAAGATTTTTTTTATTATACTGGTTTTAGTTTTTACTTTATCTACAGCATTTAAAAACAAAAAAACAAATATTCTAATCATAGGCGACTCTATTTCCATTGGTTATACACCTTTTGTTAAGAATTTTTTTTTGGATAAGGCAACCGTTTTACACAATGATGGTAATGCCCAACATACTGGAACTGGGCTAAAAAAAATTGAAGAGTGGTTAGGAAATAAAAACTGGGATGTAATCCAATTTAATTGGGGATTATGGGATTTATGTTATCGTCATTCAGATTCAAAAGAATATGGAAACAGAGACAAAATTAATGGAAAACCTGAATTTACGATTGATGAATATGCCTCAAATTTAGACTCGCTTGTTGCTATCATAAAAAAGAAATCAAATGCAAAATTAATTTTTGTAACAACAACATACGTTCCTAAAGATGAACCAGGAAGACGCAAAAGTGATGTTGAAAAATACAACAAGGCTGCAAAATTAGTGATGAAAAAACATAACATCCTTATAAATGATATATATGAGCAATCCATTGCCATTCATAATAGATATGGAAAAGGCGCTAAAGATGTGCACTATACAACAATAGGTTACAATAAACTTAGCGAACTTATTATCAAATTTCTTGAAACCGAATTAAAGTTATGAATATGAAATACTTATATATATCATTAATCATAATGATAGCAACCTCTTGTTCTGTAAACAAAAACAATAAATCAACAGCAACAAACAAACCAAATATCATTTACATTCTAGCAGACGATTTGGGTTATGGAGATTTAAGTGCTTACGGACAAACAAAATTTTCTACACCTAATATAGATAAATTAGCAAAAGAAGGTATTTTGTTTAAGCAACATTATGCTGGTGCTACAGTTTGTGCGCCATCAAGATCTTCTTTAATGACAGGGTTACATACAGGTAACACACCAATTCGTGGTAATAGAGCAATAGAATTGCCTAAGGAAACCAAAACACTAGCCGAATTTTTAAAAGTTAACGGTTACAAAACAGGAGGTTTTGGAAAATGGGGATTAGGTTCTGCCAACGCAGAAGGCTCTCCTTTACAACAAGGATTTGACTCTTTTTTTGGATTTCATAGCCAAATGCTAGCACATCATTATTACCCAGATTATTTATGGGAAAATGATAAAAAGATAATCTTAAAAGGCAATCAAGGATTAAACAAAGAGCAATATGCGCCAAACCTAATACATAAAAAAGCACTTTCTTTTATAGATGTTTATAAAGAAGAACCTTTCTTTCTTTATTATCCTTCAATAATTCCTCATGCAGAATTATTTGCGCCTAAAGAATATCTAAACAAATTTAAAGAAAAATTTAATCCTGAAAAAAACTATAAAGGAACAGACGATGGTGAACTGTATAAAAAAGGCAGATATGGTTCTCAACCAAATAGTCACGCAGCTTTTGTTGCTATGATTACATTATTAGATGACCAAGTTGGTGAAATTGTTCAAAAAGTAAAGGATTTAGGATTGGAAGAAAATACCATTTTTATTTTTACTTCGGACAATGGCCCACATAAAGAAGGAGGAGCAGATCCAAATTATTTTGATAGCAATGGCATTTTAAAAGGGTTTAAACGTGATTTATATGAAGGTGGAATAAGAGTACCAATGATTGCTAAGTGGAAAGGTAAAATTAAAGCGGGTACTACTACAAATCATACTTCTGCTTTTTGGGATGTTCTGCCCACTTTTGCTGATATTTTAAACAAAAAGACAACTTTTAAAACAGACGGAATTTCTTTTTTACCAACATTACTGCATCAAGAAAATCAAAAAAAACACGACTACTTATACTGGGAATTTCATGAATTAAATGGAAGACAAGCAGTATTAAAAGACAATTGGAAGTTAGTTAAGTATAATGTAAAAACGAAACCTGAATATTTTTTGTTTGACTTACAAAACGATATTGAAGAGAAAAACGATATAAAGACATCCAATACTGCAAAACTTGAAGAATTAAAAACAATAATGGAAAGTGCTAGAACAGCATCTGAAGATTTTAAATTCTAAATGCATGAAGAACCTATTGCTAATAGTATTAACACTGATTTTATTTTCTTGTAAAAAGAAAGATACAGGACAAGTAACGCTGTTTAAAGAAGTTAAAAAACCGAACATACTTTTTATTTTGGTTGATGACTTAGGCGTTAAAGATTTAGGTTTTACTGGTAGTTCATTTTATGAAACACCAAATATAGATGCTTTAGCTGCTAAAAGCACAATTTTTACACAAGGTTACGCAGGCAGTAGAGTTTGTAGCCCATCTAGAGCTACCTTATTCACAGGTAAATTTACGGCAAGACATGGCATAACCGATTGGATTGGAGCAAAATCAGGAGAAGATTGGAGAAAAAACAATAGAGAAGATCAGTTGTTGCCCGCAAATTATTTACATAATCTACCAAAAGAAGATATTACACTTGCAGAAACGATGCAAAAGAATGGTTATAAAACGTTTTTTGCTGGCAAATGGCATTTGGGAGAACAAGGTTCATACCCAGAAAATCATGGTTTTGACATCAATATTGGGGGTTGGGAAAGTGGGAGTCCAAAAGGTGGCTATTTTTCACCTTTTAAAAACCCAAAATTAGAAAATAAAAAAGATGGTGAGCATTTATCTATGCGTTTGGCAAAAGAAACTTCAAATTTTATCAAACAACATAAAGAAACACCTTTTTTTGCTTTTTTGTCCTTTTATGCTGTTCATGGTCCAATACAAACCAATCAAGAAAAGTGGCAGAAATATCGAAATAAGGCAGAAAATCTAGGCATTCAAGAAAATGGTTTTAAGATGGAACGAAAATTACCAATTCGTGAAACTCAAGACAATCCTATTTATGCTGGTTTAGTAGAGAGTATGGATGATGCTGTTGGCATTGTTTTAAATTCACTAAAAGAACATCATTTAGATAAAAATACGATTGTTATTTTTACTTCAGATAATGGTGGTGTTGCTTCTGGTGATAATTTTTCTACTTCAAATTTACCTTATAAAGGAGGTAAAGGCTATCAATGGGAAGGTGGTATTAAAGAACCTTATCTTATATATATTCCTTGGAGCACATCAACCATCAAAAAAATAGATTACCCAGTAACTGGCGCTGATTTTTATCCAACAATTTTAGACTATGCAAATATCAATTTATTACCAAATCAACACAAAGATGGTATGAGTTTAAAACCAATTATCGAAGAAAATAAAATCCCTAATCAAAGACCTTTGTTTTGGCACTATCCACATTATGGAAATCAAGGTGGTGATCCTTCGTCTATGATTAGAGAAGGCGATTGGAAACTTATTTATTATTATGAAACTAGTAGTAGTGAATTATACAATTTAAAAAACGATCCTTTTGAAAATAAAAATCTTGCAAAACAAAAATTAGAATTAACAAAAAAATTATCAATTAAGTTAAAAAACTGGTTAGTTACTGTTGATGCAAAATATCCTACGAGAGATTCGTTTTTCAATCAACTAAGAAGAAATATTTACGATGATGGAGTTCGAAATAACAAACTCTCTAATTTAGAAAAACAAAGATTAAAGCTGCTTTCTAAAGATTTTTTACCCAATAAAAATTGGTGGGGTAGCAAAACAACTAAAGACTAAAATGATTATGATAAAGTATAAATTAAAAAAGAATTATATTTCAAAAGTTATTATTCTATTATTGATTCAAATTGTAGTTCTTCAAACTACAAAGGCAGAAATAAAGCTACCTGCAATTGTTTCTTCAAATATGGTTTTACAAAGAAATACAACCATCGAACTTTGGGGTTGGGCTAAAGCTAAAGAAAAAATTAAAATAAAGACTTCTTGGTTAGAAAAACCTAAAATAATAGAGACTGATTCAAATGGTAATTGGTCTGTTGAAATTAAAACTACAAACTCTAAAGAAATTCAAGAGATTTATTTAAAAAGTAAAGAATCTAACATCATTTTAAAAAACATTTTATTTGGCGAGGTTTGGCTATGTTCTGGTCAGTCTAATATGCAGCAGCCGCTTAAAGGTTTTTATGGGCAACCTACTTTTGGTTCTTTACAAACTATAATAAACTCTAATAACCCAAAATTACGTTTATTTACGGTTAATATAAAGGGTAGTAAATTTCCTTTAAAAGATTTGGATAAGTACAACAGTTGGCAAGAAGCAACACCTAATAGTGTTCCAAATTTTAGTGCAGTTGCGTACTTTTTTGGGTTACAACTTCAAAAAATATTAGATGTCCCTGTAGGTTTGATTCACTCCTCTTGGGGTGGTAGTAAAATTGAAGCATGGATGAGTAAGGAAGTATTAAGTAATTATCAGAAAATAGATTTAGATAAAATTAACGCTTCTAAAAATGCGAATATAAAACCTAATTTATTATATAATGCGATGATTCATCCTATTATTAGATATAAAATAAAAGGTGCATTATGGTATCAAGGAGAATCAAATAGATCAGAACCTAATAAGTATGAAAAATTATTTCCTGCTATGGTTAAAGATTGGAGAGCACGTTTTAATTTAGGTGACTTCCCTTTTTATTACACACAAATAGCTCCCTTTTCTTATGATAGGAATAAGCCAATTGAAAAGCGTATAAATTCAGCTTTTATTAGAGAAGCCCAACTAAAATGTTTGGATTTAATACCAAATTCTGGAATTGCAATAACTTTAGATATAGGTGATAAGTTTTCCATTCATCCACCAAAAAAGAAACAAGTTGCCAATAGACTTTTATACAATGCACTTTCCAAAACATATGGTTTTAAAAATATAGAATATGTATCACCTATTTATAAAGCATTAAAAATTGAAAATAAAGCCATTAAACTTTTTTTTAAAAATATAAAAACAGGTTTATACACCTATAATAATTTAAAAGGATTTGAAATTTCTGGAGTAGACAAAATTTTTCATCCAGCAACAGCAAAAATTGTTAATAGAAACCAAGTATTAGTTAAAAGCGATAAAGTTAAAAAACCAATTGCTGTTAGATATGCATGGAAAAATTGGGTACAAGCAAGCCTCTTTGGAGCAAATCTTTTACCAGTATCTTCTTTTAGAACTGATAATTGGGATAGTATAGATTAACAAAAGACTAAGACAATAATGATAAAAATACTTCATAAATTATGGGCAATCACTTTTGTCATAATCAGTATGGCAGGTTCTATTAATGCTCAAAATGAAGAGGTTGTATTATGGAATGCTGATATTCCTGGTGCAATAGCTTCTGAAACCTATATTGAATCGTATGATAAAAGTTTAGATCAAGTAAGAAATGTAAAAATTCCTACGCTGAAAATATTTGTACCAGATAATCCAAATGGTACTGCAATGATTATTTGTCCAGGAGGTGGTTATGCACTTTTAGCAATCAAAAGATCAGGGTATGATGTTGCCAAATGGTTAAACAAATTAGGCATAACTGCATTTGTACTAAAATACAGATTACCAAATGATGAAATTATGGAAGATAAATCGATTGGTCCACTACAAGACGCTCAAAAATCTCTACGATATGTAAGGCAAAATGCTGAAAAGTGGAAACTTAATCCAAATAAAATTGGTGTTATAGGCTTTTCTGCAGGGGGCCATTTAGCTTCAACATTAGCAACACATTATAAAGATATTACTTATAAAACTAAAGATACTATTAGTGCAAAACCAGATTTTACAGTATTAGTATATCCAGTGATATCAATGGATGATAAGACAACACACAAAGGCTCAAGAAATCGATTGTTAGGAAAAAAACCTTCTAAAAAGATGATAGCAAAATTTTCAAATCAGCTACAAGTAGATTCTTTTACTTCACCAACCTTTATAGCACACGCAACTGATGACAAGGATGTAACTATAAAAAATAGTATTGCTTATTACTTAGCTTTAAAAGAAAATAACGTGCCTGCAGAACTGCATGCATTTCAGAATGGTAAACATGCCTTTTTTTTAGGTATAGAAAATACTACCAGCCAATATTGGACAAGTCAATGTAAAAATTGGCTTTTGTTAAATAATTATATCAATTAAAAATTAATACCTTTTATTATGAAAATGAATCATATAGTCCTTTTATTAATAATACAAATTGCTTTTTCATGTCAACAAAAAACCATTGAAAAACCAATTTATACTGCCGAAAAATGGGAGAATCCAGAATGGGAAAATCCTGAAATTTTTCAGATCAATAGAGAGCAACCTACTGCCTCTTTTTATAAATATCTCAACAAAGACGCTGCTTTAAAAAATGATAGTTGGCAAAATTCCGAATTATACCAATCATTGAATGGTACTTGGAACTTTTACTATGCAGATAGTGTGCAAGCTCGGCCAACAGACTTTTATAAAAACGACTTTAATTTAGGTGGATGGGACACAATTACGGTTCCTTCAAATTGGGAAATGAAAGGTTTTGGAATACCAGTCTACACCAATATTAAATATATGTTTCCAGCAAACCCACCCTTTATTCCTCATAATATCAACAATAACGGAAGTTATAAACGTAATTTTGAAATGCCAAAAACTTGGGATGGTAAAGACCACTATTTGCATTTCGAAGGCGTAAGTGGTGCCATGTATGTTTGGATTAATGGTGAATTTGTGGGCTATAATGAAGGAAGTAAAACAGCAGCAGAATTTAATATTACAAAATTTACAAAACCAGGAACAAACAGTGTTTCAGTGCAAGTTTTACGTTGGTCTGATGCCAGTTATATGGAAGATCAAGATTTTTGGCGTTTGTCTGGAATTGAACGTGATGTGTATGTGTATGCGTCCAATAAAATTAGCTTAAAAGATTTTACAGTAATCGCTGATTTAGAAAATGACTATCAAGATGGTAAATTCAATCTAAACCTAAAAGTTGATAACAATTCAGCTACTGCCGTTGAAAAAGAAGTTGCTATACAGTTGTTTGATGGGGAGAATACAGTATACTCAGAAACTAAAGCTGTAACACTCAAAGAAGGCAGCAGTAGTATTGATTTTAGTAAAACTATTGCAAATATTAAATCATGGAATGCAGAGCACCCAAATTTATACACACTTCTTATTTCTTTAAACGGTGAATCTACAGCAATCAAAGTCGGATTTAGGAACATAAAAATTGAAAATAGTCAGTTTTTAGTCAATGGACAACCTGTTTTAATAAAAGGTGTTAACCTTCATGATCATGACGAAAAAACGGGGCACAGGATAACAGAGTCATTAACCATGAAAGATATGGAGTTGATGAAACAAAATAATATCAATGCCATTCGTTGTAGTCATTACCCTAAAGATCCTTTCTTTTATAGATTAGCAGACAAATATGGATTTTATGTTGTTAATGAAGCTAATATAGAGACACATGGAATGGGTACTACAAATCAAGGTTTAGACCATAATTTAGAAAAACAAGCAAAACACCCAGCATATTTACCTTCTTGGAAAGGTGCTCATTTAGACAGAACTATTAGAATGTTTGAACGCGACAAAAATCACCCAAGCATTGTAACATGGTCTTTGGGAAACGAAGCTGGTAATGGAGATAATTTTTATGCAACATATGCATGGTTAAAAGAACACGATGCCACTAGACCTACCCAATATGAAGGTGCCACAGGCTATGAAAACACAGACATACAGGCACCTATGTATTGGCCCATAAAAAAAATGATAAAGTATGTAGAAGAAGATGGTTCAAGACCTTTAATACAATGCGAATATGCACATGCCATGGGAAATAGCCTTGGCAATTTTCAAGATTATTGGGATGTTATTGAAGCCTACCCAACCATGCAAGGTGGCTTTATTTGGGATTGGGTAGACCAAGGTTTATTAACTACCAATGACAAAAATGAAGAATTCTGGGCTTATGGTGGTGATTTGGGTGGTGCACATTTGCAAAACGATAATAATTTCTGTTTAAACGGAATTGTAAATCCTGATAGAACTCCTCATCCTGCCTTGTATGAAACTAAAAAAGTATATCAATATATAAAGTTTAAGCAGACAAATTTAAACGCTGGTGAAATTGAAATCAGAAACATCTATGATTTTACAAATTTAAATACATTGGCCTTTTCATGGAAACTCTTAGAAAACGGTGTTGAAGTAGCCGAAGGAAATTTACCTGTAATTGATGTGGCTCCTTATCAATCTACAAAAATAAAGATTGACATACCTACTTTAACAAATAGCGATAGCGATTATCATCTAAATATATACGCTAAAACTTCTAAAGCTAGTCCATTAGTTCCTAAAAATCACATTGTAGCCTATGAGCAGTTTCAGCTTCAAGAAGGAAATTTTAGTAGGAATTCTGATATTTCTAAAAGTGATATTATAAGCAACAAAAACGATTCAATTTATAACATCTCTAATGCTAATTTCAAAATTGAGTTTAACACAAAAACAGGAGAAATAATAACCCTAAATTATGGTGATGATAATGTATTAAAAAAGGGAATCAAACCAAACTTTTGGCGTGCTACAACAGATAATGATTTTGGTTTTAAAATGCCTAAAAAACTAGGTGAATGGAAAGAAGCATCAAACAATCAGGATTTGATTGCTTTTGAAGAAAACAACTCAGGGAAAAATGTAACAGTAAAAGCAACCTATAATTTACCAGCTATAAAAGATGCGAAAGTTGTCATGACTTATAATATCAGTTCAGATGGTACAGTAAACGTACATACAGAACTTAAGAATGTAGCTCCTAGCCTTCCTATTCTTCCAAGGTTTGGTACTAATTTTATGATTGATGAAAGCTATAATGCTGTTTCATGGTTTGGTAGAGGACCGCATGAAAATTATCAAGATAGAAATACGGCTGCATTAGTAGGACAATATACGTCTAGTGTTTCAGATTTGTACTTTCCTTATATTCGTCCTCAAGAAAATGGATACAAAACAGATACACGTTGGGTAAAATTTACAAATTATAGAGGAAAAGGTATTCAAGTTACTGCAAACAATTATATCGGTTTTAGTGCACACCATCAATATAACAGTGATTTTGATGCAGGAGAAACAAAGCAGCAACGTCATACCACAGATATTATAAAAAGAGATTTTGTTAATATCAATATAGATATGGCACAAATGGGTGTTGGTGGTGATACTAGTTGGGGTGCAATGCCACATAAAGAATACCAAATTAAACCACAAAACTTAAATTTTAGCTATATAATTTCTAAAATCACTACAAATGAAAACTAGGAATATTTTAATAACTCTAATGTATACCTTCTTATGTTGGAGTGTGTTTTCTCAAAACAAGACAGTAAAACCAAATGTATTATTTATTGTCTGTGATGATTTAAATGATTATCAAGGTGTTTTTGGAGGCCATCCACAAGCAAAAACACCTAATATTGATAAATTGGCATCCATGGGAGTTCAGTTTGTAAATGCACAAACCAATGTTCCTGTCTGCTCTCCATCTAGAAATAGTTTTATTACAGGTGTCTACCCACACGTTTCTAAAGATTATGGATGGACAGATTTAAAAAAACAACCAGTTTTAAAGAATAATAAAACCATAATGCGGCTTTTTAAAGAAAATGGGTATACAACTTTAGGTACAGGTAAAATAACCCATGGCAATGTTGAAAGAGATTGGGATGAATGGGGAATGTCTTTAAAAAATAATTATGGTCCTTTTTATTTTGATGGTGAAAAGAAAACAGCATTACCAACAGTGCCAACACCTTACAGAGCTATTGGCTCTGTAGACGGTTCTTATGGTCGTTTATCAGATGCTGGAATTTCAACAGGAAAAAATGGAGAGAAAGGACTGGTCTATGGATGGAGTAATGAACCAATGAGATACATCAATGATAATGACAGAGATTTGATGCAAGATGAACTGCATGCAAAATGGGCTGTGGAAAAAATAAATGAACTTGAGAAAAGGAAAATTCAACACCCCTTTTTTATGGGCGTTGGTTTTGTAAGACCTCATACCCCTTTGCATGCACCCGATAAATATTTCGATATGTTTCCAATAGAAAATTTAGAATTAGAACATTGGAAAGCAGATGACTCAATTGACACTTATTGGAATAATAATTTTGATAGTAAAAAGAAAGGACCTCGATATTTTCGTACACTATTGAAATCTTATAATGGTGACCGAGAATTAGCATTAAAACATTTTCTACAAGCGTATTTAGCATGTGTAGCTTTTGTTGATGAACAAGTTGGTAAAATAATGGAAGCTTTAGATAAAAGTGCATTTAAAGACAATACCATTATAGTTTTTACAAGCGATCACGGTTGGCAAATGGGTGAAAAAAACTATTTATTTAAAAACTCACCTTGGGAAGAAAGTACTAGAATTCCAATGATCATTAAAACACCAGAAACAACACCTGGTTTAAAAATTGAACAACCTGTTTCTCTGATTGATTTATTTCCAACATTAATCGATTTATGTGATTTAGAAGGAAAAAATAAAAAAAATCCTAAGGGTGGTGACTTAGGTGGCTTTAGCCTTAAACCACTATTAGAGAACAAACAAAAAAACTGGAAAGGACCAAATGGCGCTTTAACAGTAGTTGGAAATTACGGAATTAAAATTCCAATAGAAAAACAAAATTTCTCATATCGCACTAAAAACTGGAGATATATCAAATATAGTAATGGTCAAGAAGAATTGTACAATCATCAAGTAGATGCCTATGAAGTAAATAATGTTGCTTCAGATTCAATGTATACAAACATTAAAAAGAAATTGATAAACGAAATAAATGCAATCCTTAATAAGTAATATAAAGTTTAGAAAATAAAACTTATGCTTCATAGCGTATTATTTAAAAAAATGAAATTATTAAGAAAAATAGCATTAGATATTTTAAAAAGAGGTTTTGTAAATATTAATTTGTTTTGTAAAGCAAATGAAAATTATTAAAAACAAAATTAAAAATGCATTTCAGCAAAATCAAGAAAATTTATTTAGGTCATAAAACTTTTTAAATCCTGTTATTTTAAATAATAATGGTTTTTAAAATCATTTTAAATATTCAAATAATAATTTATAAATATAAACACATGCAAATTATCACTTTTTTAGGCTTTACAATATTGGTAGCAGTAATATCATATCTAGCAACAAGAAAAAACAAAGAAGATTCTTCCGATGGTTATTTTTTAGGAGGCAGAAGTTTAACAGCGGGTGTAATTGCAGGTTCATTATTATTAACAAATTTATCTACAGAACAAATTGTAGGTTTAAACGGGTCTGCATACACAAGTGGTTTATCTGTTATGGTTTGGGAAACCTTGGCAGCGATTGCGATGATTATTACAGCTGTTTATTTGCTTCCAAAATATTTAAAAAGTGGTTTAACAACCGTTCCTGGTTTTTTAGAAAAAAGGTTTGATGTTAGTACAAAAACGCTGACTTCAATATTGTTCTTAACTGGTTATGTAGTTGTTTTGTTACCAGTAATTTTATACTCAGGTTCTTTGGCTATAAGTGGTATGTTTGATGTGCCTACTTTATTAGGAGTATCACATACGCAATCCATTTGGATTTGTGTTTGGGGAATAGGTATTATTGGTTCTATTTATGCTGTTTTTGGTGGATTAAAAGCAGTTGCTGTTTCAGATTCCATTAACGCTATTGGCTTATTAATTGGTGGTTTATTGATTCCTGTTTTTGGGCTATTACTGATTGGTGATGGAAATTTATCTGAAGGTTTAAATATTTTAGTCACTGAAAATCCAGAGAAATTTAATTCTATTGGAGGTAAAACAGACCCTGTTCCATTTTATACCATTTTTACAGGAATGATGTTAGTACAATTATTTTATTGGGGTACAAACCAACAAATTATTCAAAGAGCATTAGGTGCAAAAGATTTAAAAGAAGGACAAAAAGGATTATTATTAGCTTCATTCATTAAAATTTTAGGACCTTTAATTGTTGTTTTACCTGGGTTAATTGCCTACCATATTTTTGAAGGAAATTTAGAAACAGCAGATAGTGCGTACCCAATGTTAGTTAAAAAAGTACTTCCTGCAGAATGGGTTGGTTTTTTTGCAGCAGTATTATTTGGTGCTATTTTAAGTTCTTTTAATAGCGTTTTAAACAGCTCTGTTACGTTGTTTGGTATTGATGTTTATAAACAACATATCAACAAAGAAGCAGATGAAAAAACGGTTGTAAAATACGGAAAAACCTTTGGTGTTATTTTGGCAATAGCAGCCATGTGTATTGCACCACTAATTGCAAATGCAGGAAGTTTATTCGATTATTTACAAGAAATAAATGGTATTTATAGCATCCCTATTTTAACGATTATTGTAGTTGGTTTTACCACTAAAAGAGTACCTGCAATTGCAGCTAAAATTGGTTTAGTATCAGGTTGTCTGCTCTATATAATCAGTCAGTTTTTTTTACAGCCTTATTTTATAAATACAGCTTTAGAGAATGCAAAATTAAATGGGATTACAGAAGCGTCAGAATTAGCGCTCATCGAATCACAAGCATATCCTCATTTTTTAGATGTGATGGCTATTTTATTCGTGTTGAATATATTAATTATGTTAATAATTGGTAAGTTAAGACCTTTGAAAACAGCTTTTAATCAAGAGTATACAAAACAGGTAGATATTTCTCCTTGGAAATATGTAAATCAGGTGAGTATTATTATTTGTGTGATTGTTATAGGCGTATATCTTTATTTTTCTTAAAAAATAACATTTATAAAAAATATAATTAAAAAGATATGGCTTTTGCCATATCTTTTTTTGTTTAAAAAAAAGAAAGAAAAAGAGTATGTAAAATAATTATATCAAAATTAAATCAAAAAACTTGCAAGAAAATGAAAAATCACATCACTTTAGTTGAACAATATTTCGTTCAACAAAAAGAACATGAATTAAAAAAAATAACTAAAAATGAAAAATTAAAACTTCAGATCAACCAATCAAAAGAGATTATTTACGATTTAAGAGTGAATATTAGAAACAGAAAATTTGAGGATAATAATGAAGAAATTCAATTCTTTAAGTCAGTAAAACCAACTATATATGCTGATTTTATTTTTTATAATAATCAATTAAAATATCAAGTAAGCAAACCTAATAGTACAAATTCTATTCTAAAAAGTTATTTGAAAAATGAATTAAAAAAATTAGAGGCAAAAAAGCGTAAAAATTTAGAATTCTATAGATATTATAAACATAAAAGCACTTTTTTAGATCACATATATTTTCTTCGGAAAAACAAACAACTAGAATTATTTTCTACAGATATATCTGTCCATTTAGATTCAGAATTTTACACGAGTCACGATACGTTAGCTGCAGAAGTAATAGTTTATGATATGCTAACCAATTTTTACAAAAAGGAAATCAATACACTAAAAAATATTTCTTCAGGCATTTTTGATGACAATAATAAAGCATTAAAAACCTCATTACAATGGACAGCTTCAAAAACAGATTTAGTAGAATTAATTTATGCCTTAAAAGTTTCTGGGGCAATCAATAC
>TARA_R110002051_G_scaffold2008_8_pt1 | contig 26086 bp, 13 predicted proteins | sample TARA_R110002051 | Tara Oceans TARA_R110002051 (sample SAMEA4397023) | marine metagenome | biome: Polar Biome; feature: [MES] marine water layer (ENVO:01000295) within the mesopelagic zone...; material: water (ENVO:00002006), including particulate matter (ENVO:01000060) such as......
ATCTAAGCATGGATTAACCCAATACTTGAATATAAGCGCCAGCACGTAGCTCTTGCAACCAATCTTCCTTCGCCTGCGGTGCTAAACGTTGATATAGTACTTGACGTGCCATGGTACGACGATACTCATCGCTGACATCTTGTTGACGTTTGCCTTCAATTTTAAGTATGTGCCAACCAAATTGCGTTTTAAACGGAGCAGAATAGTCACCGACTGCGGTGTTTTTCATCATCGTTTCAAACGGCCCAATCATTTGATCTTCACCAACCCAATCTAGATCGCCACCACGTCCTGCTGAACCAGGATCGTCTGAATAGGTTGATGCCAAACTTGCAAAATCTGCCCCATTACGTAGCTGGCTATAGAGGTCATTGATTTTTTGCTCGGCAAGGGCGTCCGTTTGCAGCTCATCAACTTTGACCAAGATATGGCTGGTATTCCACTGAGGAACAAGCATGGTATCACTGGCTTTTTTATTAGCAAGCTTGATGATGTCAATGCCTTCAGGCGTGATTAAAGGGGCACTCACAGCGCCAACCTCAAGCTTGGTAATCTCGCTAGATAGCTCAGTTGGGAGGGCAGCGGCTTTATGAAAGCCCATATCGCCACCTTGTAGTGGGATAGGGTAATTGCCTTGACTGGCTACAATGGCTTCAGCCACATCGACATTTGGCACTAGAAGGCGCGTACGTAGATTTTGCGCCACTTTTAAGGCGTCGTTACGCTGCGCTTCTGATAGACGGCTATAGTCATCTATATATGGAACGCGGACATGGACAGTCTGATACTCACTTTGATTCAAGCGTTTGGCTTCAGGTGATGCCAAAAATGCGTCAATATCTTGCTCGCTAATGCGCACGCGATTGGTGATTTGACGCTGTTGTAAGGCTTGAATCGCTGTATCTTCAATCAGCTGCGCGCGCAAAGTTGCGTAGCTGCCCGATTGCGCTGAGTCTAAGCGCTGCTGTAAAGCTGCGATGCTACTTAGCCCTTCCGCTTTTGCTATTTGTTCCAAGCGCTTATTGATAGCCGCTTCGTCAGGATTTAACCCAACACGTTTAATCAAAGACAGCTGTAGCTCACGCAAGATAAGGGCGTTTAATACTTCTGACTGTAACTGTGCTGAATTGGCGATAGGTTCGCCTGCAGCCTTTGCACGTGCCTGTGTCTGAGCAATAGCAGCAACGAGATCACTTTTTAAAATCGCATTTTCATTCACCAATGCAATGATGCCATCTGTACTATTGGCAGGCGTTAAACGAGCCACGCTATTTTTTTGAGTTGTCGTCGCTTGCGCTTTTGCAGCGTTCACCGTTGCTGCTTGGGCGCTAACGCTCAGGGTAAGAGCAGTCATTAAACCCATAGATAGGACTACTGCTTGGCTTGTTTGGCGTAAAGAAAAAAATCTCATGATGCTCCTCATCAATGTCATTGCATCGGATGGTAATCGGTTAAATCCACTCGCCATACTTTAAGTATCAAACAATATTAATGCTAAAAATCTTAATACTAAAGTAGTGGCTAAGGTTGTTTATAATAGAATGCAAATCATTTTATACCACACATAATAGGCTATAAATTAGGCTTGTCTTTCATTATGTTTTTAATCTTTCCATGCGCTTTGAACAGGCTCAAAGCCTAACACTTTATCAGCCAGCAAGCGCGTTAGACGACTGCTACCGCTGCCAAGACCACTCAATCTCACTTCTGCCATAATTGCTTGTGTGGGTTTGTCGGCAATATTTAAGTCATTATAGTAACGACGACCATACACCGCAAAGCCAAAACAGCAATCCTCATAATCGATTCCAATCAGTGAATCGAGCATCTGATTGCGATTATAGTCATATTGACCTTGGGCCAATACACGCCAGTTGTTATTAATTGGGAAAACTGCTGACGCTGTCAATGCCGACAATGGCAGCTGGTTGGTGTTTTCATCACGTTGACGTTTGATAAAGCCTACATTAAATAGGCTGTTGTCAGAGGGCTGATAACGTAATTCAGTGGTAATATGATTTAAATCATAGCTGTTGGTCAGCGCGCCACTCACATCAATCCAGACATTATTGTAAGGCTGGGTACTGGTATCCCAAACCAATCCTGAAGAGGATGAGGTAAAGACAGGTTTTGTATTATCAAGCGTAACGCGTCCATCATCGAGATAAAATTGCTCACCAATGCTACCATCAAAACGTGTCACGCCCGTTGCATCGATGTAACGATAGTTAATGCCTGGGGTAAAAGCGTGTAAATCTTGCAAGCGATCATGTCCCAAGAACCAGCTGTCTGAAAACAGTTGCTCATAATTGATGGAGGCAATACGAGTATTAAAGTTCGGAATATCGTTTTGGTCTTGGTAAGGCGAGTAGGTATATTTTAAACGTGGGCTAAGCAGGCGATAACCGCCTAAGGTATCGTCAAATGCACCAAACGGCGAACCTGCTTGATAAAAATGCAAACCTGCATCAATACTGGCTTGTGGGACAAACACTGATTGGCTGCCATCATCTTTATCCAATGAATTGTCCACCAAGCTGTCTTGATCATAAGTGGTAAACAGGTGCTGTAAGCTTAGCTTTGGCTTGATATAACCCCATGAATTTTCCATAGGGTAAGAGGCGCTGAGTTTATTATAAAAACGCGTGCCACTTTTTTCACTCTCAGAACCATCATCGATGGATTTTTTAAAATAAGCAGAGTCACTGACGCCAGTAATATCAAAATTCTTCGCCCAAGGCAGGCGATAATCAAGTTTGAGCTGCGGCAGGCGTGAGTAAGGTTTGTCTTTATCTTGCAATATCTGCCCGTTACCATTCAGCGCATCAAGTGTTTGGAAGGTTTCTACTTTTAGCTCACCATCGACATAATCATTATAATAATTTAACTGCGCGCGGCGCGGTAGATTTAGGGTGTTATCTGATAAACCTAGCGTATCAAAATCATTGAGGTAATCGGCATCTGACACGTAGCTGTATTTGGCCTCACCACTCAGACGTGGAATACTGCTAGAGGACCAGTAATGATCATAAAACAAACTACTGCGATCTTCGCCATCATACTTTTTATCATTAGGTAGATATGAGCCATTAAAAATCCCTTCGCCATAGTTTTCGGTCAAATAGCGGAACTCGCCAGAGAGCATCGGATTACGAGAGGTATAGATATTAGCGCTTAGCGTAGCATCGTAGTTGGGTGCTAGATTGAAATAGTAAGGAACATCAACTTCAAGCCCATTTTCACTACTGATACTTGCATTGGGCAATAAAAACCCACTGCCGCGTCGACTGTCTATCGGAAAGTTAAAATATGGCAGATAAAATACGGGCACATCAGCAATACGGAAAGTGGTATTGTAGGCTTCACCGCGTCCTGTCTCGGTGTCTAAATCTATGCTTTTGGCATCAAATTGCCACTTACGATTGGTCGGAGGACAGGTGCTATACATGACCTCATCCAATTCATACTGGCTCTCATTCGGTCGGTTTAAGCGCTTGGCATAACCATGTGATTGTAGCTCAACACTGGCAAAAGCGACATTCGTAGCAGTAGATTGCCCCGTTTCAGTATTATAATTCAAATCGTCAGCGACACCGATGAGACCACCTTGCGCCGCTTTTTCAGTGAGGCTGGTTTTACCGTTTTGTTGAGTGCGGTCTTGTGCTCCAGTCGCAGAAGCATTGCCGGTGGCTTGATCCGTAAACATCACGTTACCTTGCGCCGCTGCCACCCCGTTACTTAAGTCCAGTACGATTTTTTCGGCTTCAATATGCTGAGTCCCTTGGTCAATGATGACATTACCTGATAGCTCGGCATAATCGACATTATCGTAGTAGCCATAATCTGATTCTGCAAATAGCGGCGCTTGATTATTGGGCAGACCGTTTAAATTTGGTGCTGGTTGACCATTACTGGCGCCTGCTTCATTAATAGCCCGTTGATAATTGGGATTTTTCTTAGGATAGACCCATTGTCCCTCACAGCGCGCCGCACTATCAACAGTGTTTGGCAGCAAGCGCAGATTGCTACCGACAGTCGGAATGTTGGTGGTTACAGGTGTCAGGCTATTTTGATTGCTGTTTACTGTTGAAGCGTTTGTATCTGGCGTCAGCTCATAAAACTCTGCTAAACGTTTAAGGCTTTCTTGAATACTCTCATCATTGGTATCAATTCGGCGATTACCAGTTTTTGCTACGTTGCTTGTATTTACTGGGGCAACGCGGCTATCTTGGCTCGTCTTGTTACGATCATTAATCTCAGTGATATTGCTACTATTTACAGCCGCGTCATTACCTAAAGTAGCATCACTACTCAAACTGGCTTTTTTATAGGCTGCTGACTGCTGACTGTCGCTTTGATAGCTGATGTCTTGATTGATTTCATTATTAAAACCAGCATCAATATTGGCATCAGTTACTACGTCATTAGCATACTGGTTTGAGCTATCAGCCACCAATGGCTCAGGCATCATCGAGTCAGTCTGATTGATGGCAGCACTAACGGTCAGGCTCGATAAGCCTAGCGCGCCAAATAAAATCAAACGGATGCTTTGGTAAAGCGGAGAATATAACAAGGGCACACCTATGATTTGTAGAGCCTATTGGATTGCAATATATCGTCTATCAAGCCTATTTTAGACAGCTACAGCGCTTTATAAACGAATAATAAATAATATAATCTTAAAAGTTGGGACGTTTTACATATAATGACGACTAATCATAGTCAAAAAAAACCAAATCAGCTACACTATTTATCAAATTATCAAAGTTTATTAGATAGCCATGCTATTTTTAACAGAGCAGCGACTGTGCAATAAGCGCCCACTATTTTAGCAAGTATTTGTCCTACTTATCACTCATTTAGTCATTTACGACTTATATTTAACCTGCGATGCTTTTTATGACCGATAAAACTATTACCGACGAACGAACGTTAGACCCTACTATATCTGCCATCAGTGCGCGCCAAGAGTCATTAGAGTGCTGGTTGCAGAAAGTGTTCGAGAATAAACCCTTTACCCTTGAGAGCTTACCGGGTGATGCCAGTGCTCGCCGTTACCACCGTATTCAGCTAGTAACTGTTGATACAGATGAGACAAAAATAGCGCGTTATATTGTCATGGATTCGGCTGATGAGCAAGACGCGATGCAGCAGTTTATTCACGTGGCGGCACTCATGTCGCAAGCCATCAATGTGCCTACGCTGATTGCGCAAGATGTGGCAAAAGGCTTTTTGGTATTGCAAGATTTTGGCGCGGTAGAGTTCGCTCATTTATTGGTTGATGCGACTCCTGAACAAGTAAATGACTACTATCAATCAGCGATGCAGACACTGGTTGCGCTGCAACAGATACCGATAGAGACAGCAAAGTCTCAACATCAATTGCCTGATTATGATGCCGCAATGCTAACCCGTGAAATGGACTTATTTAGCGAGTGGTTTATCCCGCATATTGGCGTGACACTTGATGTTACGCTATGGGAAAATCTAAAATCAGCCTTGATAGAAGAGATTTTATTACAGCCGCCAGTCATCGTGCATCGTGATTATCACAGTCGCAATCTGATGCAGGATCAGGCAGACGATGCGCATTTAGGGGTGATTGATTTTCAAGATGCCGTGATTGGCGCGCATAGCTATGATTTGGTATCATTACTGCGTGATGCCTATGTCGAATGGTCAGAGCCGCAAGTAACGCAGTGGATACATGACTTTTGGCAGTTACAAAAACAGGCGGGACTGGTAACAGCAGACAGTGCTGAGCAACTTGAGAATCAGGTCAATATCATGGGCGTACAACGACATCTAAAAGTGTTAGGTATTTTTATCCGGCTTTATGAGCGTGATGGCAAAAGCCGCTATTTAGCCGATATTCCTAAAGTGATGCGGGACTTTCTCTTTGAATTAGACTGGTTAAGTACGCAAGACAGTAAGCGTTTACAACAAGTCGTTTTGCCATTTAATCAATGGATGATGGATACAGTACTGCCCGCCTATCAAACCAAATTTGGGCAGCAATATATTTAATGCCCATATGTTTAATACCAATGTATCCAAAGCTATTGATAAGCAGTTACCTTGTATAAATTTGCCAAAAATAAGGATTATTTATGTCGGTAATAACACAAGCCATGATTTTGGCAGCAGGTAAGGGCACGCGCCTGCGTCCATTGACCTTAGAGACGCCAAAACCCTTGGTTGAAGTTGGCGGACAGCCGCTTATTGTTTGGCATATTAAAGCACTCAAAGCTGCTGGCATAACCGACATTACGATTAATGCCTCTTGGCTGGCTGATAAGTTGATGAACACGCTTGGCGATGGCGCGCAGTTTGGCGTACAGTTGCATTGGTCACTTGAAGCTGACGCGCCATTAGAGACAGCAGGTGGTATTTTTAAAGCGCTACAAAATGGGAAGTTAAAAGACGAGCCATTTATCTTAGTCAACTCTGACATATGGACGACATTTGATTTTAGTCAATTAATCACCTATGAGCTAGGTGCAGACCAGCGCGCCCATTTATTATTGATTGATAATCCTGAGCATAATGAGGGTGGCGACTTTGCTATTAATAATGGTTTGGCAAGCGAGCAGACGATTGGTGATGGCGATAAATATACTTTTGCCGGCATCAGTGTCGTGTCACCGCGATTGGTTGATGGCTTGGTGTCAGGTCAGTCTGCCGCCCTTGGACCCTTACTTAGACACGCGATGATAAAATTCCAAGTGACGGCTGAAATCATGCTTGATAATTGGATAGACGTTGGCACGCCTGAGCGACTAGAGCAGGTAAATAATTTTATAGAAAATAAAGGTGTAAGCGCACATTGCGGTGCTTAATTAACAATGGGTTATAGCATTATTTGGAAAATCCAGTGGGAATTAACACCATTAAAAAACCGCAGCGCTAATAAACAATTAGCGCTGCGGTTTTTTATGAATGGCTAATGGAACAAATATAGTCAAAATACTTTAAAAACGCTACAGTACTGCTGGTACAAATTTTTTGCAGCCTCTGTCTGCATGGGCACAGCAAGCAAGAAAAATTGATACCAGCAGTACATAATGTGTCGGTATTACTTTTCACTGACTATATTTATACGCCCATTGCCAATTTAATCAGCTGGGCAATGGTAAAAATCGTCAGAAAACCTGCGATATATAAGCCAATAAACCATGCCCATTGAGATTGCTTTTTACTAAGATTTTTCATGATATTCTCCTAAACAGTGTTCTCCTGAAAACTTAGAATATAGAATACTGCTTAATAGCTATTAATACATGTGCTCGTGACCAGTTTTACCTTTAAACGTATAGTAGGCAAAGGCGGTATAGCTCAAAATAATGGGTAGCATAATGCCAGCACCAATAAGCATAAATGATAATGAAGTATCCGCTGCTGCTGCCTCATAAATGGTCATTTGATATGGCACAATATAAGGGAAAATCGCAAAACACACGCCGATATAACCCATCAAAAACAGCGCGACGGTCAATAAGAACGGACGATATTCACGCTCTGAGATCAAATCTTTACGCATAAAGAAAAATAACGCCAAGACGATAATCGGCATCGGTGCAAGATACAATAACCCTGGTAAGCTAAACCAGCCTTCAAGCGCCTCAATATCTGAGAAATACATAAAGGCAGTCACGACAATCATTGCGACTACCAATGCTGATAGCATCCAACCAGAGACTTTGCGTGCCCACACTTGTAGTTTGTGCTCAGTCTTAATAATCAACCACGTCGAGCCAAGTAGCGCATAACCGATAATCAAGGCGATACCGCAAACTATGGAGAATGGCGTGAGCCAATCAAAAGGACCACCGGTATATAAACGATTACTTGCTTCAAGTCCTTGGACTAGAGCGCCAAGCATAATCCCTTGGAAGAAGGTAGCAACCACAGAGCCGATAAAGAAAAAGGTATCCCATACATAGCGGTGTGAGGTTGCTTTAAAACGGAACTCAAATGCCACGCCGCGCATAATCAAACCAAATAGCATAAAGGTTACCGGCAAATAGAGCCCTGTCATAATAATGCCATAGGCGACTGGGAAGGCGGCAAACAAGCCACCACCGCCCAAGACTAGCCATGTCTCATTACCATCCCAAAAAGGGGCAATAGAGTTCATCATGCGGCTACGGTTTTTATCGGAGCCTGCAAACGGAAATAAAATACCGCAGCCCAAATCAAAACCATCAAGTAGCACATAAACGAAGACGGACAGGGCGATCAAGCCGCCCCAAATGAGAGGTAAATCTAATACGTCACCAAAGTTAAACATTAGCGTAACCCTCCATCTTCGACGTCATCGGCAGGTTTATCAAGATCTTTTACTGAATTGTCTTCAGTTGAGTTTGATTCCATATTTTCACTGGCATTGCTATCGCCACTTAAGGTGCGACCTTGACCTTCAGTGATAGAATGCTCGTAGAAGTTATCATCAGCAGGATTCTCATACGGCTGAGGACCTTTGGCAATCAGGCGTAAGATATAAAAACTGCCCGCACCAAATACAAAGACATACAGCACAATAAAGCCAATCAGTGTCGTAGCCACTTGTTGTGCCGCAACCGGAGACATACTCTCTGCCGTGCGAATAACACCGTAAACTGTCCACGGCTGACGTCCGGTTTCAGTGACGAACCAACCAGCAAGTAGAGCGATAAAACCCATCGGGGTCATCATCATCCATAAGCGGTGGAACCAGATACTGTCAGAATTAAATTGCTGTTTTTTAAAGTATTTATACAGGCTAAACAAGCCGACCAATACCATCAGCATACCAATAGAAACCATGATACGAAACGCCCAAAAGACAATGGCAACGAATGGTCGATCTTCTGGTGCCCAGTTTTTGAGCCCCTTCACTTCTTTATCAAATGAGTGGGTTAAAATTAAACCGGACACATAAGGTATTTTCACCTCATAGTGGTTCTTTTCTGCTTTTTGGTCTGGAATGCCAAATAATACCAGCGGCGCACCGCGCTCATTTTCCCAAAGCCCTTCCATCGCTGCGACTTTTACAGGCTGATGCTCTAAGGTATTAAGCCCATGCATGTCGCCGATAAGTACTTGTGCTGGGGCAACAAAAATCGCCATCACCATCGCCATACCGAGCATGACACGACCATGTTTGCGATGTTCGACATGTTTTTTGGATTGTAGATAATACGCACCGATACCGCCAATAACAAAAGCAGTCGTCAAGAAAGCTGCCGTCATCATATGCGCATAGCGATAGGGAAATGAGGGATTAAAAATGATTTCTAACCAATTGGTTGGATAAAGTAGGCCATCCGCACCCACCATAAATCCTTGTGGCGTCTGCATAAAGCTGTTGGCAGCCAAAATCCAAAAACCTGATATCAGCGTACCGATAGCGACAATTGCCGTCGAGGCAAGATGCATACGTTTACTGACGCGACCCCAACCAAAGAGCATAATCCCTAAGAATGATGCTTCTAAGAAAAAGGCGGTCAATACCTCATAGGCAAGTAATGGACCAAGCACGTTACCCGCTTTATCAGAGAACACTGCCCAATTGGTGCCGAATTGGTAGGACATCACCACGCCCGATACCACACCCATGCCAAATACCACGGCAAATATTTTTACCCAGTGCTTGTACACTTCGGCATAAATAGGTTCACCAGTTTTTAACCAGCGAAACTCTAAAACGGTCAAGAAGCTGGCAAGTCCGATAGAAAAAGCCGGAAAAACAATGTGCCATGAAATAACAAAAGCGAACTGGATACGCGCAAGCATCAGCGCATCAAGCTGGTCAATCATAAATGTAGCGAACATAAGCAGTTACCCTTATATTTTAGCTGAATAGCGCTTGCTTCCATGTTACGCTGAAATCATTGTTCGTAGCTGTCCGTCGATACGGATGTCAGTAGGATAATAAGTGTTACGAACAATAGTCAATGTAAACTGGCTATCATTGTCATTGAGACAACACATTATCTATGATAATTTAAGCACTACTATTTAGTTAAAGTAAATAATTTATGTCCTTATAAACTATAAAATATGTCTTTATGGCATTCTTGAAATATTTTCTATTTCAGCATTATGCGCCTGAGTCTGCTTGCGCGCAAGTTGCTATGAAGTCATAGCAGATACCTATTGGTCATAAATGATTTACAATGTAATTGAGTGCTATTCATATCATAGTCATTGTTTAAATAAGGTTGTCAATAGATACATAACCGTAATATAAAACAACATTTTTTAATAATGTATTTTTGCTATCTATTGTAAAAAATCCACTGTGAAATTGACCAGACTGTTATTCAGTTAAAGCTATTGCTGTAATTGTTTATGCAAAATACGCCGTAAGGTCAGAATGGTTTGCGGATTTTCTTGGATACTATGACCGCCATTGATAACCGTCTCAGACGCCGCACCATCAAGATGCGCGCTGGTATAGGGCACGATACCATCTGACAGACGCTCGGTTAATGCTTGGCTAATCTCTTCATTGACGATAACAGAAGCGACCAGTGCCTCAGCCGGCAAGGTATCTGTCTTAGCAGGCGCATCTTTTGCAATCTTTCCGCCATTCACTTCAGCTAAGCCAACTACATTATCTGAGTTTTCTACATTGCTGGTACTACCGGTAACGGCAGTCTCAATCACACTATCGTCATCCTCTATGACTGCTTGCGATAAATCAAGCTTGACGCCTTCCGGTTGCATTGCTGCCAGACCTCTTGTGATATCAGCATCGTTATTGGCAATGATCGAATGATAAGTAACACGTTTGTTGATGCTAATGTCTTTGGTTAATTGAATAAAGGAGGATTTGTCACTCAATTGACTGGCACCATTTTGCAGGTACAGCGCCCCTAAAGGATTATTCGCCAAGTCGCCTTTGATAGCAATAGTCGCCAAATTGTCCGTAACGGTTTTTACTAAGCCCACCGGCAGATAAATAATGCGGCGTAACGCACGGGTAAACCAGCGATCGGCATAGTCCGTACCTTGAAAAGGTGACGACAAAAATACTGCTGTATCGACCTGCGGTAGCGCGTTCAATTCAAATCGGTTGCGTAGCTCTTTATTGGTAAGTGCTTGCTTGAGCATGGCGTCAACCTGACGCTGGCTGCTGTTTGCTAATAAGCTATTATCGTCTAACGCATCTAAATTATTCGCCAAATTATCATCAGACAACATCATGCGAGCAATGATGCCGCCCATGCTATGGCTAATAATCACGCTGTTCTTGCTGGCAAGATTTGTCCCTGTAGGATCTGTTTGCTGATAAGTGGCAGTGATCAATTTTTGGATTTGATAGCGATTTTCTAAAATAGGCAGATTGGTCGGATAAAAGATTTGCCATACCTGATAGTTATTACGCAATTTATCATCATTAAAAATATCGTTGGTCAAATTGACCCACGTTGCCGGGCTTGATGCCAGACCATGCAGCATGATAATCACGCGTTTGCTAGGATCATAAGGCTCAAGCATAAAAAGTTTTGGCAGGCTGGCTTCTTTTTGGCGGGTAATAAGGTTTAGGTAGCCGACACCATCGAGCTGATTTTCTGCCAACCATAGCCCATAACCGGCAGAGAAGTTGGCGGCCAGTGGATAGTCATCGCCTAAGATAGAAGCGCTTTCGCTGCGATAAGGGTTATACAAATGGATATCGAGCTGCTTACTACTTAGGGTGTCGAGCACACTAGTGCCAGTAGGTTTAATCAGCCCCGTCATGAGCAGATGACCAGTAGGATAAATGCGCAAGCTAGCATCTTCTTCTTGCGCATTTTTTGCGGCGTTACTTGCGCTATTGTTGCCAAGTTTGTCAAGTTTGCCATTAGTAGCTTCTTGACCGAGTTGACCTGAGAGCGAAGAGAGCAGTAATTGACGAATAGTAGTAGTGTAGCGATCGTCCAATGATGCCACCAAGCTGATACCTAAACCCGGTCGCTTGCTAATGGAGTTTAGCCCCGACAAGCGCAGCTCATAAGTAGACACTAAGTCTGCCAGTGCAGAGTTTTTCTCATTGGCATTTTTAAGATAGTTGTTTTCATTTGGCAAATAGACGTTCAGATGATAGTTGTCTACTTGCACCTTCATTACTTTGATTTGATCGGTCGGCTGTCCTTTGACGGGTGAACTATTGGAAATGGCTGCATTGACGGCAAGCTCATTACTATCACGCGCGCTGGTATTAGCGCTCGTGGCAAGATGCTCTACTTTTACATTGCGCATCAATTGGTTCATGTCGCCCGCTGATTGATAAAGCTGAGTAATAACATCATTGCTAGCGGCATTATAGATATCTTGAGTCTGAATATCGATATCGCTTGGTATGCGATTTTTTGCCCGCCCGCCACTTACTTTTTCATCGGCTCCTTCGAAATCATGCGCTAGGCTGTCATAGAATAAATAGGTATAGCTGGATTTGATGGCGTCAAAGAGCCGCTCTTGATAGTCGATTAAACATATCTCGGTTTTGCTCTGCTGCGTCTTAGCGGTCTCGTCGTCTAACGGTGCATTGGCATAATAGGGATCAAGTGGCGGGCGGACGAGCGCATTGCTACAGCTTTCTGAGGTAGCGAGTTGGCGCGCTTTTGCATAGTGCAGCTCTGAAAATGCGGCCAGTGCTGGGCGGTAGTGCCTATTGAGCATGCTGTCAGCAAGCTGCGTTAAGCACAGCTCAAATTGCTGCATACAGGCTTGCTCATTGAGTCCTGCTGACAATAACAATGACGCGGTATCACTACTGAGTTTATTATCAGTGACAATATTACCTCGCTGCGCCGAAATGGTCTTGGCAGATGCCTGTTTATTGACAGAGACAGTACTACAAGCAGGCAATATCAATATGGCCATGGCTGATATTAGTGCCAATATAGCTAAAGGCGTCTTGTCTTTAGGAGTAGGTGTCGGCGCATTATTGACAGGGTCAGCGAAAATCATAGGTAATTCCAGTGAATGATGGACAGGAATGTATTACTAAATAGAGCGTATATTAGAAGGAGTGTAGCGGAAGTTTATTACTTCGACTATCGTATTTATCGCCTTATACTCAAATAATGTTAAATTTAATTGATATAACGCTCGAGAAAAATGCACAGCTGACAAGATAGAGTGATAAGGATAGGGTATTGCATAAAAATCAATCGAAGAGACCGACTACAGTTTATGTGACATTCTTAATGGGCATTGACAATGGACACAAAAAAGCGCCTTTGTTCTATATTGTTAAATTCGCAATATAAAATAAGACGCAAGATTGATGCTTTTTAAGTGTTTTTTTAGCTATTTGTGATGACGTAGTTTGTACACGTTATCTTGTGAAAATGGGTTTGATTTACATATTTGGTTTGATATTTGATGCGGGCAAATCCCAAATATAAAACTTACCGTCTTCGAGCAGCTTGATTTGCTGACGGATAACGGTATTGTCTGGGACTCTTTGTTCCAAACGACGCAAACGCTCTAGCGCTTTTTCACGGCGATCACTCAAGACATCCGATTGTGCCAAGCTTTGCTCAGCTTCGGTATAACCTAAGCTGACGGCTTGATCAAGATACTTTTGACCTTCTTTAAAACCGCCGCCTTCTGAGAGCATCATGCCGTAGATAAAGTTGGCTTCGCCGCTATCGGGTTTGATTTTGATGGCACGGTCAATATATTGCCCACCACGTACCGTATATTCTGACCCTAAATCTAAGTTACGTCCCATACCATTTAGCTTAGCAGCACGCAATAACACATCGTAAGAGGCATTGGATGATTTGGCATAAGGCTCAATCCAGTCTGTTAGTACTTTGATTTTTTCACGAGCATAATAACGCTGGGTGCGGTTAGGGAAATTTGGTGGATAGTGGCGTGCATAGGGTGAGGTGTCTTTAATAAAATCATCAAGTAAGCTGACATCCAACTTGTCGGTACCAAGACCGGTTTGCTGCGCTATCAAGATGGTAGGTACAAAGCTGATGTCTGAGAGTTGCACTTGCGGCGTTGGGATATTTGGCAGCTGACCACCACGTAAATCGATACCCGTTGCAACCATTGGTCCACGCTCATAAACTCGCGTCGTCCCTGTAAGCTCAGCATTTTGGTTGGCTTGGATTGCTTGATTTTGGCTAGGATTTTGAGGTGCACGAGTGGGCTGTGTATTAGTGATTTGAGCATTGGTAACTTGAGAACTAGTAACTTGAGCATTGCTTTGTTGATTGGCATTAATATTTGCTTGAGCACTCACTTGTGCAGCAGTACTTGTTGCCACTTCTGGTTGAACAGTGGTTGCCACCTGAGTAGCACTGACAGCCGCATTAGGTCTAGCAAGACGAATCACTCGTTTGCTTGAGTCAATCGCGCTTGGCACAGAAATACTTGCAGTCGCTGAAGCATCAACTTCAGCGGCATTCACAGGCGCAGACAACATCATGGCACAAGCTGCAGCCAATGCGGTTAAAGTCGCAACCTTAGGCGATTTTTGAGAGTGGGTCGGTTGACTGATGGCGTTCATAAAGATAGTTACCTTATTTAATCGTTATTTTGTCTATTTGGTCGGTATTGATAAATTCATTGCTTGATAGCTGCTTAATAACGATGCCGATGTCGTATTCATATAGTTACGGCAAAATCGTACAATTTTTATACCCTAGCAAATTAATCTCAATACAAACAGTAGTAGGATTGTTAAAAGTCATTACTGAGGCAATTTTTACAGCATGATGTTTGTCAAAGTAAATCAATTAAAAATGATAAGCCGTGGCTTTCATGCGGTTTGCCATCCAGCGCATCGTATGGCGCATGAGTGGCGACAATGCAGCGCCACCATTGGCAAGTGCCAACTCACGATGATGTAATTCCTCGCTATCCATTTGTGCCAATATCTCTTTTGAGCGCTGATCTTGCGGCGGCAATTGTCCAATATGATCTTGTAGATGTTCGCTAACTTGTGCTTCTGTTTCAGCGACGAACCCCATGCTAAACTCGTTAGAGATGGCACCCGCTACTGCGCCAAGACCAAATGACATGCCATACCATAAGGGTGTAAACACACTCGGATGACTACCAAGCTCGCTTAGTCGCGTCTCACACCAGACCAGATGGTCGACTTCTTCTTCAGCAGATTGCTGCATGGCTTGTTTGACATTATTGTCTTTTGCCGTAAAGGCTTGCCCATGGTACAGCCCTTGCGCGCATACTTCTCCGGTATGATTGATACGCATCAGCCCTGCAACGTGCCGCGATTCTGTGATACTCAGCTCAGGGATATCATCACTACTCACAGGTAGAGGGCGGGTACTCGGATTGGAATGCGGTACGACCGCTCGCAATGCCTTGTCTACCCCAAGCAGTAAGTGGTCGATTTTGGATAAGGGACGCAAAGCCATGATTCACTCCTGATGGCATTATTTATTATAAATGACGGGTTGCTATGAGCCTTCTAGAGCGCTGCAACGGCCACTATTTAATCTTAGAGCTTACTATAGCAAACAATATCAATGGTCGGCATCATAATAATGAGGCACTCAGCAATCGACTTATAATAACAGTCGTTATCAATGCTGTTGGTGCAAATCCTCAGACCCTTTAATCGTGCCTGTTCAACTCATCATCATGAGTTTGGATGCTGGCATGTTTGATATGTTGGTTCAGCTTGGCATATAAAAATATCCCAAAGGCAATATTGAGCAAGCCCGTGACTAAGAACAACTGCGGTAGTGACATACCCAAGCTATTTAAGACAACGATTGAGAAGATAGCGGAGCCAACCATAAATATGGCATTGAAAATATTATTGGCACCAACAATGCGCGCGCGGTGGCTCTTGGGTGCATACGCCTGCATAGACGCATATAAAGGGACGATATATAAGCCGCCACTAAAGCCCAAAAAGAATAAATCGACAAAGACGCGCCAGCTGCCAGAGATAGCAAATAATCCGCTCACTCCGATTAAGGTCTCGCTACTCACATCAATCGACAATCCTGATAGAGAAAAATATAAGTCGATAGCAAAGATACTTAAACCAGCGATACCAAAGGGTAGCAGCCGTAAGCTGACCTGATTTTTAGTGAGCCTTTTGCATAATAATGAGCCAATGGATACCCCAACTGAAAATAAAGTCAGTAAGAAAATTACCACTGACTCATCGCCATGTAAGATAACTTTGCTGAATTCAGGCGTTTGGGTCAAAAAAGTCGCGCCATAAAACCAAAACCAGCTATTGCCCAAGATAACAAAGAATAAAAACCGTAACGAATATAAATAACGTACCGTTGAGACACTGGTGGTAAAGATATTCCAATTAATCTTCAAATCAGGCTGCATCGCTGGCATAGTAGGTATAGATCGGGCGGCAAAATAACCTAATATCGCAACGACTAATACCGTCAGACTAATCCAGTATAGCGGCTGCGGTACTTGGGTTAAGACGCCCGCAATAATCATACCGAGTAATATCGCTAATGATGTGCCCATTTGAAACAGACCATTGGCACCGACCAGCTCATCTTCTTGCATTGCTTGTGGTAAATAGGCATATTTGATGGGTCCAAAAAAGGTAGATTGTGTGCCCATCAAAAACAACGCAACAAATAAGAGTGCGTACCACTCAAACACAAAGCCCACTGCCGCAATCACCATAATTGACAGCTCAAGCAGCTTGGTTAAGCGGGTCAATTTGGACTTTTCAAACTTGTCAGCGATTTGTCCTGCCAGTGCCGAAAATAGAAAATACGGCAAAATAAATAACATGGCCGCCAAGTTATTCAAAATACTGACCTCAACGCCAAGCTGGCTCGCCGCCGTGTAGGTCAAGACTAATATCAGAGCTTGCTTAAAAATATTGTCATTAAACGCTCCCAAGAACTGGGTAAAAAACATGGCGCTAAAACGGCGACGCTTAAATAACTGAAACTGATTGGCCATGAAAATTCCTACAAATGAGTCAAGACAAGTAAAAGAGAAGCAAAACGGAGAAGATAACCATCAATATTGTGATAATTATCAACGCTATCAAAAACTTAACTAAATATGGCATAGGTTTTATCAATGTTAAGCCGTATAATAGCAAGGCTTTGATAAAAATACATACGTCCAATGCTATGATTTCATAATTAACTAAGTTATGATTTGTAAATTTTAGCCGATTAAATTCTAATAAAGTGACCAATATAGTCGGTCCTAAATAAAAGAAATACAAATGTTATAAGGTACTACTGGGATTAATTTTTCTTGCTTGCTATAGCTAGCCGACAGAGGCTGCGAATCATTAACCCCAGTAGTTCTGCACCCTTTTAAAAGTGGATTGACTATAGCGAAGGTTTGCCAGCGCTTAAATGGTCTGATTCGAGTAATTTTTTATATGCTAATGATGTGATAATGCTTCAATCATAGGCTAAACCGTCAGATAAGAAGTAAAATCGCAAGTTAAAAAAATGCTTTAGTTCATTACAATCATTACAATCATTGTCAGCACTGTATTTACCGCTAAGACTTAGTCGTCAGCGTCAGCAACCTTGCACTGCGTGAGGGAATAGGAATGAATATGAAACACCAGCCTTCAACGCCAGCGCACAACTTACCCGTTAAGTTGCCTGACCTCTTAGGTTGCTCAAATGGCTCAATAAAATCTAGCGCTGCTATTAATGCTAATGATACGCCGCGTCTTTATTTTACCCGCACAGCGTTGTTTAGTGCATTGACCACAAGCTTGGTCGGCTTTGGTTGTAGTCTTGCTCCTGCTGCTTTTGCCGCTACTACTGATTTAAATAACAGCGCTACAAACAGCCAAATAACGGCAAAGACTGCTACAGCAGCGTCACCAAAAACCGCCAAAGCGGTTATTTCTGATGATGACAGTCAATTAGATATGGCGTTAGATGCGCTGCGCCTAAAAAAAGCGGTTGAGCAAGGCATTATTGAGCAATCCGTATTGGATGATTATAGTGAGCAAACGCTAGGTATTGAGAAGTCGGACGCGAAAAATTCAGCTGGCAAGACTAATAACACTGTTACTCAAGAAAATGCAAATAGCTTGAATAATGATTTTGATGATGCGCAAACTTTTGATGCCAATCAAGATCTAGAGCAGCAAGCCGCAGCGATACAGCAGCAGGGCTATCAGATGATGACGCCTGACGAGATTGATCGTGAGCTTGCGGCGATGGACAGGCAGAACGCGCAAGATATCGATAGGATTGGTACTAGTAATATTGGCACTAGTAATAATAGTGGTTTTGATGCACCAATTGCCACTTTAGATGATCGCACGCCACCGATTGGGCTGGATGTGGAGCTGGATGCGACCAATTTGCCGATACCCAGTAATTTAGACACGTTAGGCATTACTGAAACGGCTGCCGAGCGAGCTGAGACCGCAGAGATTATGGCGCGTCCTATTACTGTTAGCGATGCTGTCAGTAGCGGTAATGGCAGTGAGATGACAGATAACGACATTTTAGCCAACGTCAATCAATCAAATAATACAGAAAACTCGATCGATCCTGATGATTATTTGCCAGATTATGAAAATGATACTGGGGCAATTAGCGAAAGTATCGAGCAAGCTAAGACGCCAAGCCCGATGGCGCGTAATAAAGGCAATATCGTCAAGCGCCTCTATAATCGGTTGTTTAATGCCAGCTCACTGGCGCTACCACATGTAGACACTACGATTTATTTGCAACAAGCCGCAGCTAACAATAGCAATGCTGTCAATACCAAGCCGATACTAGTCAAAGCGGATGACGATGTGCAGCCCATCAAGAACATCAAGGCGGCGCTTGACGACACCACTGTGCAATCTGTCGTTGGCTTTACAGCAGCTCTACCGCGTTTACGCCAAACCGCCTTAGATGCAGCAAAAGCGGTCGGTTACTATGATGTGAGCTTGCGTTTACGCCAGCCTTATACAGACACAATAGATGTCATCATTGAAAAGCTTGGTGAACCAGTACGCGTCGATAGTCGAATTGTTGATATTCGCGGTGCAGGCAGTGAGCAAAAAGAATTTGCGGCGTTAGAAAAAGATTTGCCACCAAAAGAAGGCGATATCTTTAACCACCGCGTCTATAAAGACAGCAAATCTGCCCTTGAATCACTCAGTAATACCTACGGTTATTTTGATCAATATTGGTTAAATAAGTCCGTCGATATTATCTTGCCTGATAACACAGCAGATGTTTCGCTGGTTTACAATACTGGCGATCGCTACAAGTTTGATGAAGTGGTATTTTTTACTTATGATAAAGAGTCTGGGACACTGACACGTGACCCCGAAAAACTCCCCGTTGAATTGTCATTGTTAAGGCAGTTATTCGACTTTAAAGAGGGCGACCCGTTTTATCGTCCCGCGGTGACCAAATTTAGCAATGATTTATCGGCGACCCGTTATTTTAATACCATCAACGTTGAATCGATTTTGCCACCAGATGAGCGCACACAAAGTGCTACCTTAGCCTTTGATAACTCACCAAATGCTGAAAACACTATTGAAACGATAGATGACGAGATTGATGATACTTCTAATGCTAATGCTCGCCAAATAGAAGGTGTGAGCAATGACGGCGAGCTTTATACCAATAGCGGAGAAAAAGTAAATGCGGCCGACATTGCTGCTATCGAATTTGAAGCCGATGAAGAGACGCTTGAGAAGTTGCAAGCGATTAAGCAAAAAGCAGAACGCTTAAGTCGTCTGCCAAATGATCGGTTGCTAGATGAAAAAGACCAAGATTCAAGCAGTATTTTAGGCAAAATCAGTGATAGTATCACTGACATTGCCCAAAAGATATTCCCTGATGAGAAAAGTATATTGGCGGATGAGAACTTTGTGCCACCAACATTGGCAGGGCGTAAAACACCGCAAGAAGTGTTAGAGAGTAAGAAAGTACCATTATACGTGTTCGTGGCGGCGAATAAACCGCGCGATGCTCAGGTGGGTATTGGTTATGGTACAGATACAGGTGTCCGTGCAACCGCAAAAATAGATTATAACCTGCTCAATCGTAAAGGCTATCAGGCAGGGCTTGAGACAGAAGTTTCGAGAATTACTAAAAATGTCGGTGTCTATGCTAGCAGGCCTTGGAAACATCCTTTGAATGATAAGCTTGAAGCAAGTTTGACTTATGAAGAAGAGTCGATTAATCAAGGCGGAGGCAATTTCGATTTGTCTACTAAGACGCTAAAAGGGTCGCTGGCGCGTAATATCCGCCGTGAAACGGGTTGGAATCGGAGCTACTCTCTGCGCTACCGTTTAGATGAGTTAGAGACGGGTATTGATGATGAAGCGAGGTTAAACGACCTTCCTATTCGCTTTACGTCCTCAAAGCCCAGACAGCAAGCATTATTACTTGGTTATGGTATCAGTAAGACAGATGTGGACAGTGCGACCAACCCCACTAGCGGTATCCGCCAGTACTATTCGATTGAAGCGGGTGCTGATAAAGCGCTTAGCGATACCAATCTAGCAATCGCTCGCGCTGGCGTCAGCGGTATTTATAGCTTTGGTGCCGATGATAAGCATCAAGTGCTTGGCAGTATCAATACCGGTTATATTTGGGCAGATGACTTTAATGAGGTGCCTTATAAGCTGCGCTTCTTTGCTGGTGGTGACCAAAGTATCCGTGGTTATGACTACGAAAGCTTATCGCCACTCGATAAAGGTTATCTGACCGGAGGACAAATCCTCGCGGTTGGTAGTGCAGAATATAACTATGAGTTTAAACCCGGCTTTCGCGGGGCGGTTTTCACCGACATCGGTAACGCTTATGACAAAGATTTTGATACAGACACCAAAGTTGGCGTCGGCGTCGGTATCCGCTGGGCGTCACCCGTTGGCGTGGTGCGCGTCGATGTTGCCGCTGGCGTGACAGAAGAGAGTATTCCAGTCAGATTGCATCTGTTTATTGGCTCTCCTTTGTAAAAGTATATAAGCAAAACCATTGTCTTTATTATTCTAGCGATTGCTGGTAATTCATTCTTTAACGTAGTTGAGTGTCATGTCGACCAAAAATACCCTGCCTAATGAGCCATTAGATGAAGATCCAGCACAACGAGATGCCCGCGCCGTAAGACGTTGGTATCCAGTATCTTTTGTGCTCAAATTGCTGGTGCTGATTCTTATCGTGCTAGCGATTATGTTTGCCATCTTCTTATATGCGGCGGGTACTGAGTCAGGTACTAAGTTTATCTTAGGAAAAATCAGTGCAGAAACCGGTATTGAATTCAAATACGGTAGCGGCAATCTGCGTGAGGGTCTATGGCTCACTGATATCGATATTGTTGCCAATGAAGACCTTGAGATATTGGTAGATAAAGCCTATGTCAAAATAGGCTGGCGCGCCGTCTTTGCTAAAGAAGTGCACTTGCGTGATGCAGACATACAAACCATTGAGATTATCAATAAAAAACCGCCAACGGGCAAAGCTTTCGATTATAGAACGTTAAGCTTACCGGTCAATCTACGTTTCGATCATGCAAAAGTAAAAACCGTTATTTATAAGCAAGTAACCCGTGACCCCATTGTTGTGCATGATGTTGAAGCCCGTGATTTGACTTGGGTTGGCAGTATGGTGACGGTTGGTCGCGGTAGTTTGCGATATGGTGATATGGTTAAAGTCAGTGCTTTAGAGGGTCATGCCGATTTACAAGGCGATTATCCTTTAGATTTGAGTGCCATTGTAGAGGTCAGCGCTTTAGAAAAAGCCTATATTGACCCGCTGAACATCACCGTAACAGGCACGTTAAAGCGCACCGTTGGCAAGATCAGTAGCCGCTACAATGATGGTGCGGTTAGTGGCGACTTTGTGGTGCAAGGTTTGGATCCTGATGCGCCGTTTCAGGCAAAGCTTGAATGGGACGATATTCTGGTTCCTTATGCGGACAGTCAAAACATCCACTTAAAGAGTGGTATCGCCACCGCATCAGGTGTGATCTCAGAGATACGCCTGCGTATCAATACCGAATTGACCGCCAAAGACATTCCCTCAGGACAGTACCAAGGACGCGCCATTCTTGCCAATCGTCAGTTACGTGTCGATCGCTTAGATGCCGATGTTGCCGCTGGCAATTTGATATTACAAGGTATCTTGGATTGGAACGGCAGTTTTGATGCAAAGATAAGAGCAAGCGGCAGTAATTTTGATGTGCGGCGCGTCATTCCTAAAAAATATGCAGCCTTTAAAGTATATGCCCCGCAAAAGTTAAACGGTCGATTGTCCGTTCATTATCAGCAAAAAAATAATGCAGGTAATATGGAACTGGATGCGGCATTACGTCAGCGTGATGGTGAGCAAGTCAATGCCAATATAGTCCGTGGCAAAACATCAGCCAAATCTAAGCAAGTCGCCCCTTTGTATATTGATGCGAAATGGCAGAACCTTGTACGTAAAAATATCCCTAATATCGGCAACATTGATAGCCCTAGTGGACAAGCAAAGGTGATTGTCCGCGGCGCAAATCTTTCGGTCGATGGTAAAGCCATTATTAATGAGCTGAATGCTGCGCCCAAAGGCAATTACGATGTCAAGCTACGTAAGGCTGGCAATGTCATTGATATCAACCGTCTAAACTATAAAGGGGTGGTGGGCGATTTATCAGGGACAGGTCAGATTCAACTGGCAAGTAAAAAACGTCCGCTTACTTGGCAGATTGATGCACGTACCAATGGCTTATTGCCCAAAAAATACCGCAGTGACATACCGCTTGAGCGCCTAACTGGTCGTATCAGTGCCCGCGGGCGACTGCTGAATATCACTAAAAACCGCGTTAAAGGTCAGCGGCATATTATCAGTTTTAATAATACGGATTTGCAAGCGCAGCTGGATGCCACGCAGAAAGGTCGTGATATTGGTATCACTGGCAGCGGCGATGCCAGTGTCGATATTATCGGCGGTAAGCTATCGGTCTTTGACGCGCGTTTTGATGGTCAAATTGATACCGCTGATGTGCCAAAGGGTCGTTTATCAATCGATGCCGCTGGTACGCCAAATCTGATTAGTGTTCGTAAGTTAAATTATAATGGCGAAGCAGGTGCGGTCAAAGCCAAAGGTGTTATTGACCTAAGGAATGACATCGGCTGGACGCTAGATGGTCGCTTTGATAAGTTTAATCTGGGTTATTTCTTGCCTAATAATGCTGCCATTATTACCGGCGATTTAAAAACCAGTGGCGTATGGCAAAGTCCGCCAAAGAATGAGGCTAAAGCAAAAGGCGTACTGAAAAACTTCGTCGTAAACTTTGATGGAGTCTTAGACGCTGAGCAATTGCCAGCAGGTAAACTGACCATTGATGCCAGTGGTAATGCACAGCTCATTCGTATTAAGCGTTTCCGACATATGGGCGCAGCAGGCAGTATTGATGCTAAAGGCACCGTTGATATGCGCCAAGGTCTTACTTGGGATATTGATGCGGTCATGGATCGCTTTAATTTGGGTTATTTCTTTAAGGACATACCGAGTAGGATTACCGGCACCATTGATAGCAGTGGACGTTGGGGCGATACCCAGCAGACGATTAATATCAAACAAGTAAATTTGAGTGGGATGTTAAAAGGTCAACCACTTAGCGCCAAAGGCAGCTTGACAGCCAAACTACATCTGCCAAAAGACTTGGCAAGCTATTTCCAACGTTTGCAAAAACAAGATGCGCAGGCACAATATAAGCAAGTGAACGCGTTAATTGAAAGCTTAAATGCCAATAATTTGGTACTGCGTTGGGGTGATAATTACCTCACCGCTAACGGTAATGCCAAACAGCTACAAGCTAAAATCAATATCACAAGCCTTGACCAGCTCTCAGATAAGCTTGGTGGTAAAGTCTCTGGCGGTGCCACTTTGTCACAGCCAGCAGGACAAGCATTGCCGACGATCTATGTTGATTTGGTAGGTGAGCGTATCTCGCTGCCAGGCTTTATATTACGTCAAGGTCGTATTCGCGGCAAACTGGTTAACTTAGCAAACAGTCCAAGCCAGTTTATTGTCACTGCCGAAGGATTAGCAGTGGCGGGGCAAAGTTTCAAAAGTCTTAAGGCAACCTTTAATGGTACTGAACAAGCGCACGTAGTTGATTTTGATCTGCTTAATGAGAAGCTCAATATCTCAGCAAGACTCAAAGGTGGCTTTAATCGAGATAAGCTTAGCTGGTCAGGCGTCATCGGCAAGGGTCAAGTTAAATCCAAATATGCAACATTAAATCAGTTGCAGCCAGCGCAACTGATTGTAAATTTGCCTAAGAAACAAGGTAAAAATAGCTCGGACTTAAAAGTACAGCTGGCGGCACATTGTTGGCAGGCGACTGACCAAACCGGCAAGCTGTGTTTACGTGAAAACCTCATCGCTTCAGCTGCCAGTGGTCAAGTTGATTTGGCAATACAGAAAATAGATACCTCACTATTTTCGGCGTTTTTACCCAAAGATATTGATTGGCACGGCAAGATTAATGGTAAAGCAATTATCGGCTGGCAACGTGGTCGTCCACCGACCATTAACACCACGTTGTACTCTGACAACGGTAAAATTGGCTTAATTCAAGACGGCGATAGCTTGCCTGTCACCTTGCCTTACAAGCGTATCTCGCTCATTGCTGTGTCTGTACCAAATGGTCTAAAAATACGCTCAGATATCAATACGGGTCGCGGTGCTCGTGGCTATGCAGAAGTCATCGTCGACCCTTATAAAACGCCAAAACCTATATCAGGTGCACTTGTGCTCAATGAGCTTAACTTGGCTATTTTCAAGCCTTTCTTTCCTGGAATGCGAGTGCTTGAAGGCAATATCACCATGGCAGGTGGCTTAGGAGGTACGCTAGATAAGCCGCAGTTCTATGGTGATGTGAAGTTGGCTAATGGTCGTGTGGCAATCCTTGATTTGCCCATTAATTTAAACAAAGTGAATGCCAACGCCAAAATTCGTGGTACGCAAGCGGTCATTGATGGCAAGTTTAATAGTGGCACAGGTACTGGAACGCTCACCGGCACCGTTGACTGGCAACAAAAACCACAGGCAAAACTGAGTATTATTGGCAAGCGTTTGGTATTAACCCAGCCGCCATTATTAGTGGCTGAGATCAATCCTGATATCGATATTATCGTGCGTCCAGGCGATCGTTATGTCAATATTACAGGGGCAGTCAGTGTGCCGTCAGCGACTATTCGTCCACCAGAAGCTAGTGAAGACATTGTTACTCAAAGCGAAGACGTCGTTGTGCTTGACCGTCGCCTCATTGGTAATATTGATGAGGTCTTAGCCATCTCAAAACCTTGGTCAATCAATGCTGATATCGGTATCGATTTGGGCAATGATATTAACTTCCGCGGTTTTGGTGCGGTGATTCCTTTAGCAGGGGCGATTAATATCACGCAAAATGGTACGGGCATCATGCGCGCAAAAGGTGTCGTGCAAGTATCACGTCGTACCAATATCAACGCCTTTGGTCAAAATCTAGAGCTTAACTATGGTCAAGTGCGCTTTAACGGCGATGTGATGAAACCGAGTCTGAGTATCGAAGCAGTTAAGAATATTAGCGGTAAAACAGTTGGTGTCCGCGTCAAAGGTAATACTGAAAGCCCAAATATTATCGTTTTCAACAATGCGGGGCTTACGCAGCAGCAGGCGATGAATGCTTTGATAACGGGTCGTATTAATAATCAAAGCGCCACTCAAATCAGTGAGCAAGGCTTTAAATCTCAAGTTACCAATAACTTAGCAGCTGCTGGACTGAGCTTTGGGCTGAGCGGTACGCGTAATTTGACCAATCAAATCGGTCAAGCATTTGGCTTCCAAAGCTTAACGGTTGATGCTTCAGGCAGCAGTGAGGATACTAATGTCAATGTCACCGGTTATGTGACGCCCGACTTATATATCCGCTATGGTGTGGGCGTCTTTAATGCGCAAAATAGCCTATCGATACGTTATCAGTTGACCCGCCGTATCTATGTAGAGGCAACGTCAGCAGCAGAAAATGCCGTGGATGTGGTTTATAGTTGGCAGTTCTAACGATTGTAGCTAAAAAGTCATACTTGTTATGGTTTTGGCGGATTGAAGGTAATCAGTTAATTCACTATGGTCAGGGAAAAGTAATATCGATACATCAAGTACTGCTGATA
>TARA_R110002051_G_scaffold66515_7_pt1 | contig 26085 bp, 16 predicted proteins | sample TARA_R110002051 | Tara Oceans TARA_R110002051 (sample SAMEA4397023) | marine metagenome | biome: Polar Biome; feature: [MES] marine water layer (ENVO:01000295) within the mesopelagic zone...; material: water (ENVO:00002006), including particulate matter (ENVO:01000060) such as......
ATTATTAGGAATTATTGGTGGATTTGTTATGGCTCCTGGAACTATAGCAGAGGCAAAAGAAATGGTAGCAAGTCATGACGGAGGTCATGGTGATGCACATGGAGCTGAAGCAGAACATGCTACAAAAGAAAATGATCATGCTGTTGCGGAAGCTCATGGCGAGGAACACGATTCTTCTCATGATCAGCATTTGTTAGATCAATTAAAGAATAGGCCATGGGCAGCTTTATATGTTGCGGCATTCTTTTTTATGATGATATCATTAGGGGTTTTAGCTTTTTATGCTATTCAACGTGCTGCACAAGCAGGTTGGTCTCCACTATTGTTTAGGGTTATGGAGGGAATTACCTCTTACTTGGTTCCTGGTGGAATTATAGTTTTTGTTATTCTTTTACTTTCAGTTTTACATATGAACCATTTGTTTATTTGGATGGATGCTGATGTAGTAGCTAATGATGCTCTTTTACAAGGTAAATCTGGGTATTTAAATCCTACTTTCTTTTTAATTAGAGCTGCAATATTTTTAGCAGGTTGGATTGGTTATAGAGAATATTCAAGAAAATTATCTTTGGCTCAAGATGAATCTGATGATAATTCTAATTTTAAATTGAACTTTAGAATATCTGCGGGTTTCTTAGTATTCTATTTAATTTCTGAGTCTATTATGTCTTGGGATTGGATTATGAGTGTTGAGCCACATTGGTTTAGTACCTTATTTGGATGGTATATATTTGCTAGTATGTTTGTATCTGGTATTACAGTTATAGCAATGGTTACAATATATTTAAAATCTAAAGGTCATTTGCCAGATGTAAATAATAGTCATATTCATGATTTAGCAAAGTTTATGTTCGGTATTAGTATATTCTGGACATATCTTTGGTTCTCTCAGTTTATGCTTATATGGTATTCAAACATTCCCGAAGAAGTAACATACTATGTAACAAGAATTGCAGATTATAGATTACCTTTCTTTGGTATGGTGGCCATGAACTTCTTGTTTCCTGTTCTTTTACTAATGAATAGTGATTACAAAAGAATAAATTGGTTTGTAATATTAACAGGTATTGTAATCCTTGCAGGACATTATATGGATATATTTAACGCTATAATGCCATCAACCGTAGGTAAGAATTGGTTTATAGGTATTCCAGAAATTGGTTCTGTATTGTTTTTTGCAGGTTTGTTTATATTTTGGATTTTTAGAGCAATTTCATCTGCTCCTTTACAACCAAAAAGAAATCCTTTTATTGAAGAAAGTAGACACTTTCACTATTAATAAATAAGTAAAGTATAACATTTATATATACGATGACGACATTTTTAACTTTAGCTGTTCTTGTTCTTGTAGCAATTGCCATTTGGCAGTTGACTAAAATATTCGAATTATCTCAGCTTAAAACTGAAAATCACCAAATTGCTACGGATAGTGATAATAAAAATAACGGATATATGTTATTCGCATTTTTAGTATTCATATATGGGATTACTATTTTTAGTTTTTGGAAATATAGTAAATTTCTCTTACCAGAAGCTGCATCTGCTCATGGTGAAGAGTATGATTATTTGATGTTAGTGTCTTTTGTAATCATTTTTATTGTACAAACTATAACCCAGGCATTATTACATTATTTTGGTTATAAGTATAGCGGTAAAAAAGGTCAAAAAGCCTTGTTTTATGCTGATAATGATCGATTAGAGTTTATTTGGACAATTATACCCGTAATTGTTTTGGCAGGTCTTATTTTATGGGGACTTTATACATGGACAACGATTATGGATGTTAATGATGAAGATGACCCATTAATAGTAGAGTTATATGCACAACAATTTAGCTGGACTGCTAGATACGGTGGCGGAGATAATGTTTTAGGTGGTGCCAATGTAAGAATGATTGATATTGATAAAGCAAATGTACTAGGGTTAGATGAAGCTGATACCTATGCTCATGATGATGTTATCGTAAAAGAATTACACTTGCCAGTAGGTAGAAAGGTGAATTTTAAAATGCGCTCCCAAGATGTATTACATTCTGCTTATATGCCTCATTTTAGAGCGCAAATGAATTGTGTTCCTGGTATGATAACAGAGTTTTCATTTACTCCTATATATACTACAGAAGAAATGAGAGCTAATCCAGATGTTTTAGATAAAGTTAAAAGAACAAATAAAATACGTGCAGAAAAGTCTTCAAGTGGTGAAGAGGTACTTGATCCCTGGCAATTTGATTATATTTTGTTATGTAATAAGATTTGTGGAAAATCTCATTATAATATGCAAATGAAAATTATAGTGGAATCTGAAGAGGACTATAATGAATGGATGAAAGGTCAAACTACATTTGCTGATACAGTAATGAAAGATCAAACTCAACCAATTGTAAGTACTGAAGTATCTGCACCAGTAGGAGAATAAGTAAGTATTCTCCATTCAAAAAGTAATAATAAGAAAACTAATAAAATTAAGATTACGATTATGTCAGCAACAGCACATGCACATGTAGATGATCACGCAAATGACGATCATGGACATCATCACCATAAAGAAACCTTTGTAACAAAGTATATCTTTAGCCAAGATCATAAAATGATTGCTAAGCAATACCTAATTACAGGTGTTTTAGTAATGGGTTTTATAGGTATTGCTATGTCTTTGTTGTTTAGAATGCAACTAGCTTGGCCGGGTGAGGCGTTTACAGTTTTTGAGTCATTACTTGGCAAATGGGCTCCAGAAGGTGTAATGGATGCAGATGTTTATCTTGCATTAGTTACCATGCATGGTACTATAATGGTATTTTTTGTTCTTACGGCAGGTTTAAGTGGTACGTTTAGTAATTTATTAATTCCATTGCAAATTGGTGCACGCGATATGGCGTCTGGCTTTTTGAACATGGTGTCGTTTTGGTTGTTCTTTGTTTCATGTGTTATTATGGTAATATCACTCTTCGTTGAGGCAGGACCTGCTGCGGCTGGGTGGACAATTTACCCTCCATTAAGTGCATTACCTATGGCTCAAGCAGGTTCAGGATTAGGTATGACATTATGGTTGGTGTCAATGGCAATTTTTATTGCTTCATCCCTTTTAGGATCGTTGAACTATATAGTTACTGTAATTAACCTTAGAACAAAAGGAATGTCAATGACAAGATTGCCATTAACAATATGGGCATTCTTTGTAACTGCCGTTATTGGTGTTATATCGTTCCCTGTGTTATTGTCTGCGGCATTATTATTGATAATGGATAGAAGTTTCGGTACTTCTTTCTTTCTTTCAGATATTTTTATTCAAGGCGAGGTTTTACATTATCAAGGTGGTTCACCTGTATTGTTTGAGCATTTATTTTGGTTCTTAGGCCACCCAGAAGTATATATTGTATTATTACCTGCATTAGGTATTACATCTGAGGTAATGTCAACAAATGCGCGTAAACCTATTTTCGGATATCGTGCAATGGTTGCTTCAATACTTGCAATTGCATTTCTGTCTACTATTGTTTGGGGTCATCATATGTTTATTTCTGGGATGAATCCTTTCTTAGGATCGGTATTTACATTTACCACTTTATTGATTGCAATACCTTCAGCCGTAAAAGCATTTAACTATATAACTACGTTGTGGAAGGGTAATCTTCAGCTGAATCCGGCTATGCTGTTTTCTATAGGCTTGGTTTCTACTTTTATTACTGGTGGTTTAACAGGTATTATACTTGGAGATAGTACACTGGATATAAATGTTCATGATACTTATTTTGTGGTTGCTCACTTCCACTTGGTTATGGGTATTTCAGCTTTATATGGTTTGTTTGCTGGAGTTTATCATTGGTTCCCTAAAATGTTTGAGGGGAAACTAATGAATAAGAATTTGGGATATGTTCACTTTTGGGTTACTGCTATTTGCGCATATGGTGTTTTCTTTCCAATGCATTTTGTTGGTATGGCAGGTGTGCCAAGAAGATATTACGAGAATACGGCATTTCCTATGTTTGATGAGTTAACAGATATTCAAGTACTAATGACTGTATTTGCTATTATTGCAGCAGCAGCACAGTTAGTTTTTGTTGCCAATTTTGTATATAGCATGTTCTATGGGAAAATTGGACCTAAAAACCCATGGAAGTCTAATACACTAGAGTGGACAGCAGAACAAAAGCATGTTCATGGTAACTGGGATGGTCCTATACCAGAGGTTCATAGATGGGCGTATGATTATAGTAAAGTAGATGACAAAGGAGAGTATATAATTCCGGGACAAGATTTTGTTCCTCAACACATTCCATTACAGGATGATGAGGAAGAGATGAATCATTAGAATAAAATATAAATGAAGAGCCCAACTTTAAAGTTGGGCTTTTTTGTTTATTGTTTAAGATATTATAAAGTAGTTTTTAATTAAAATAAAAATGAATACCTTCATTTTTTAAAAGTGTATTTATGAAAAAGGTTATTCTCTTTATGGTTGTTTCGTTGATTTCTTTGCAAGGTTTCTCGCAACGTAAGCCTAAAATAAAAGGAAATAAAAATGTAATTGAGGTACGTGAAGATTTAGTACCGTTTAGTGCTATAGAAATAGTCGATGATTTGGATATTGTTTTACAAAAATCTTCGCAAGAAGGTTATGCCCTTGAATTGGATGATAATTTACTTGATGTATTAAAATTTAAGGTTGATGATGGTACACTTATAATTTCATCGTTTTATAATATTACAGGAAAGAAAAAACTTAATATAACTATATTTTATCAAGAGTTAAACGCAATAAAAATGCTCAATGGTAAATTAAGTATGAAAGATGTAATTTCAACAGATCGGCTATCGGTTTATACAACAGGCACATCTCGGCTTGAAGTGAATGCAACCGCTGATATAATTGATGTTACTATGGAAGAAATAAGTTCTGGCGATTTTAACTTTGCCAGTGACTCGCTTAATCTAATTTTTAAAGATCGGATCGATGCTAAAGTTTATGCTACCGGTGCAACAAACTCAATTTATATGTACAAAAATTCTTCGGCAAAAGTGGAGGGTACGACCGATAATCTCATTGCAAAACTATACGGAGGGAGTACATTAAAAGCTAAAGACTTACAATCTAATAATGTAATATTGATTAACGAAGATTCATCTACTTCTGAAATTAGAGCACTAAATACTTTTGACTTAAGGTCAAAAGGCAGTGCTAAGACCAAACTTTATGGCGATTCAAAAATTACTATTTCAGAATTTTTGGATACATCGAAGTTAGAAAAAGAAAAAAATTAATTCGCAATAGGCGCGGTAAGTAAATAATCGGGAATACCAAATCCATCTACTAAACTACCCAGGTGTGGTCTTAATTCTGTGCATAATCTTTCAACACGCTGTCGTATGGCTTTAGACTTTGTCCCACTAATATAACCTTGTTCTAAATACCACGAAGCATCTTTTCTAATTTCATGAAGTGCATATAGTGTACCTAATTTTTTGAACAAAATTTTGTGTTCTATATCTTCAATATGGGCATAGTATTCTATATACGATTTATACGCGAGTTCTACACTATAAGCTTTTCCTAAAGCCATTAAATGAGTTTGAACTTTTAAAAAAGCTTGGTATGATGGAACCCCTTTTTTAATATATTCTCTAATGCGCATTGCAATAGTATAGGTCAATCTTTTTGTTCTATGTTCAAAAGCATGAACATGGAATTTAGAATTATATAAATGATCTTTATCCGTTTTGTTCGTATAAAGAGGATTAATAGTTGAAAGTTTATCGCTTATTTGTGAGCTTAATAATTTTAATACGGTGGAAAATCCGGCACTATTAAATTCCGCTTTAAAATCTGACAGTACGCCTTTTGCTGCTAATTGTAATAACACATTGTTGTCTCCTTCAAAGGTGGTAAAAATGTCTACATCCCCTTTTAGATCGGCAATGCGGTTTTCTAATAAGTAACCCTTACCGCCACAAGCTTCTCTGCATTCTTGAATTGTATCGTTGGCATACCATGTAATAATTGATTTTAATCCTGCGACCTGAGTTTCTATTTGTCTTTTGTCTGGTTGAGATTCATCGCAATACAAACGCATCATTTTATCTAAAGTAATATGGTATACATAAGCACTAGCTACTAAGGGTGTTAATCGTAATTGATGTGACGGATAATCCATCAATAGATCTTCTTGGATTTTTACACTATCATTAAATTGCCTTCTTTTTAATGCATGTTTTATGGCTATAGTAAGGGCGAATTTAGCTCCTCCAAGCCCAGCACGAGCAACGCAAATTCTTCCTCCAACTAAGGTGCCCAACATAGTAAAGAACCTTTTATTCGGATTTGTTATTTCGGAATAGTAATCTCCATTAGCTAAAATGACACCATACTTATTCAATAAGTTTTCTTTAGGGACAGATACCTGTTTGAACCATATTTTACCATTATCTACACCATTTAAACCTAATTTATAACCATTATCTTCAACTGTAATACCTGATAATAATTCATGTTTTTCATTTCTTAATGGTACTAGAATAGCATGCACACCTTCATTTTTACCATTAACAATAAGCTGAGCAAAAACTGTTGCTATTGTAGAGTGTAAAGCATTTCCTATATATTCTTTATTGTCATTATCACCTGGTGTGTCAATTACCAGTGTCTCAGTACTATGGTTATATGTAGCTGTTGTTTTTATTCCTCGCACATTTGATCCATGACCAGTTTCGGTCATGGCAAAACAGCCTAAAAGTTTGGCGGAGCCCGCATCTTTTAAATATTTGTCATGGTGTTTTTTCGTTCCTAATTTTTGAATACTGCCACCATATAATCCAAATTGTACACCAAATTTAATGGCTAAACTTCCATCAACGTACATTAGGTTTTCAAAAATTGCGGCATAACCTTCCATATCCTCTGTGCCTCCATATGCATGAGGGTATGCCATAGCACCATAACCTTTTTTGGCTAAAAACGTTACCTGTGCTAATACATGATTTCTGAATTGTTCTTTATCTCTACGAATTTTCCAAGTAAATATAGGGTCATTTAAAACCTTTCTAAACGTATCAACTACTATGGCTTGTTTACCTTTTAAGAATTCATCTATTAATTTTCCTGAATATTGGGTTGAATTTTTTTCAACATTAATATGCACTTCAAATAAATGATTGTAATGATTTGGTTGTATCCCTAAGTTAATTTCTATCTTTTTAATTTGATCATTAAAAGCAATATTGTTGTAATAATAAGAAGCTACCTTTTGGCTAAAAGCTGTAAGGGGGTAAGTTTCTTGCTCAACAAGTTTAACACTGCTGGCTGTAATAAGTTGTTTCCAGAATTTAAAAAGCTCGTTTTTAGGTGGGTTTTTAACATCTAACCAACTTTGAAGTATTTTTTTGTCCTTTTTAGTTAAAGAATTGTCTTCCGAAATTGCATTTTCTACAACATTAATTTCTGAGGCAGATAAAAGGTCGTCAGACCAAATAATATAAAATACAGCAATATATTGAAGAACTTCAGCAGTGTAATTTTCTTTTGTCATAATATGAATTTACAAATTTTAAATATAAAACTGTTAAGTAAATGATGCATAATTAAAGTGCTGTTGAAAGGGATTTAGATAGGTGCAGAATATAAAAGTTACCTAGTCTTTGTATATCTTTGTTAGTATATGAATGATTACTTAGACCCATCTTCAGAAGGTTTCTCTAATGAGGAATTAGATATTGAAAGAGCCTTAAGGCCTATAAATTTTGATGATTTTACAGGTCAAGAGCAGGTGCTGGAAAATCTTAAGGTATTCGTGGAAGCGGCAAATAGAAGAGGTGAGGCGCTGGACCATACTTTGTTTCATGGCCCGCCAGGTTTAGGAAAAACTACTTTGGCTAATATATTGGCTAATGAGTTGGGTGTAGGTATTAAAATTACATCTGGTCCAGTTTTAGATAAACCAGGGGATTTAGCCGGGTTACTAACCAATTTAGATGAACGCGATGTATTGTTTATTGATGAAATACATAGATTAAGCCCTATTGTTGAAGAGTATTTGTATTCTGCAATGGAAGATTATAAAATTGATATCATGATTGAGACTGGGCCAAATGCCCGTTCAGTTCAAATTAACTTAAACCCGTTTACCTTAATAGGGGCTACTACTCGTTCGGGATTGTTAACAGCACCTATGCGCGCTAGGTTTGGAATACAAAGTAGACTTCAATATTATTCTACCGAATTGCTTTCTACCATAGTTGAACGTAGTGCCGAAATACTACGTGTACCAATTACACAAGAAGCAGCTATTGAAATTGCAGGAAGAAGTAGGGGTACGCCTAGAATTTGTAATGCACTTTTAAGGCGAGTTAGAGATTTTGCTGAGATTAAAGGTAATGGCTCTATTGATATGGAAATTTCAAGGTTTAGTTTAAAGGCTTTAAATGTAGATGCCCATGGTTTGGATGAGATGGATAACAAGATTTTGACAACTATAATTGATAAGTTTAAAGGAGGCCCGGTTGGTATAACCACTTTAGCTACTGCTGTTTCTGAAAGTGCCGAAACTATTGAGGAAGTTTATGAACCTTTTTTAATTCAACAAGGTTTTATTATGAGAACTCCACGTGGACGAGAAGTGACTGAATTGGCTTATAAACACCTTGGCAAAGTAAAAGGAGGAATTCAACCAGGTTTATTTTGAGTATTGATATAAAACATAAATGGACAAATAGTATAAAAACCGAAGCCAAACGCCTCGGTTTTTTATCATGTGGTATATCTAAAGCAGATTTTTTAGAGGAAGAAGCACCCAGATTAGAAAAATGGCTTCAAAAAAATATGCATGGCGAAATGAGCTATATGGCTAATCATTTCGATAAAAGATTAGACCCGCGATTATTGGTCGAAGGTTCTAAATCGGTTGTTTCACTTTTATTGAATTACTACCCAGAAGAAACGCAGATAGAAGATTCTTATAAAATTTCCAAATATGCCTATGGGCAAGACTATCATCATATTATTAAATCAAAATTAAGACAGTTACAAGAATTTATTTCGGAAGAAATAGGTGAAGTCAATGGGCGTGCATTCGTAGATTCCGCACCAGTTTTAGATAAAGCCTGGGCAGCTAAAAGCGGTTTAGGGTGGATTGGTAAAAATAGTAACCTTTTAACCCAACAGGTGGGTTCTTTTTATTTTATAGCTGAGCTTATTGTAGATATTGACTTAGAGTATGATCATAAAGTAACCGATCACTGCGGTACTTGTACTGCTTGTTTAGACGCTTGCCCAACGCAAGCAATTGTAGAACCATATGTGGTGGACGGTAGTAAATGTATTTCCTACTTTACTATTGAATTAAAGAATGAATTGCCCAATGAAATGAAAGGGTCTTTTGATGATTGGATGTTTGGTTGCGACATATGTCAAGATGTTTGCCCTTGGAATCGGTTTTCAAAACCTCACAATGAACCTTTATTCAATCCTAATCCAGAATTGCTGTCCATGTCTAAAAAAGATTGGGAAGAAATTACTGAAGATGTTTTTCAAAAAGTTTTTAAAAAGTCTGCGGTTAAGCGAACTAAATTCTCAGGTCTTTCTAGAAATATTGAATTTTTAAAATAAAATAGGTTACTCAATCGTTTGCGATATCTTTTATTTCTTGTAAAAGTGGTGCTAACCGTTAATTATATTATATTGCTTGTAGGTAAATATTGTGTAATTCTAAAAATTTTAATCTCCTAGATAAGAATAGTGTAATTATTATCTAGTTCAAGTACCTTAAGCACAAATGAAAATAAATAAACCAAGCCTTAGCTTTTGGCAGATTTTTAATATGAATGTCGGATTCTTAGGAATCCAATACAGTTTTGGACTTCAACAAACGGCCATCAATCCAATTTTTCTTTATTTAGGTGCTCCTGAGGAAATGTTGCCCATTTTAAATATAGCTGGCCCGGTTACGGGATTAGTTGTTCAGCCCATAATAGGCGCAATGTCAGATAAGACATGGTCTGCTAGATGGGGTAGACGTAAACCTTATTTTTTAATTGGAGCAATTTTAGGTAGCTTGTGTTTGTTCGCCTTTCCACACAGTCCTCTTTTATGGTTTGCCGTAGGGTTGCTTTGGATATTGGATGTAGGGAATAACATGGCAATGGAACCCTATCGTGCCTTTATAGGTGATAAATTGCCTGAAAAACAATTAAGCCTTGGTTATCAAATGCAAAGTTTATTTTGTGGTTTAGGGGTTGTATTAGCAACAGTTTCAATTATATTATTCAAAGATTTTTTTGGTGAGGTTGTAGAGGAAATAGGAATTATTCCGCAGTGGATTTACTATTCTTTTTACATTGGAGCTTTTTTATCATTGACTACCATATTATGGTCAGTTTTAAAGACACCTGAAATTCCCCCTAATGCTAAGGAATTGGCAGAAATTAATGATGACAAAGGAAAACCTATAGCAGAACGTATTGCTATGCCTTTTAAGGAGATTGCAAAATCTATAAAAAAAATGCCAATATTTATGTGGAAGTTGGGAGCGGTTTATCTATTCCAGTGGTACGCATTGTTTATATATTGGCAGTATATAACCCCATTATTTATGAAAACCATGGGTTTTGGTATATCAGAAGCAGCATCTCAGACAGCACAAATGAGTTTAACTTACAATGTTGTAACCATGGTTGTAGCATTAGCTCTAGTGCCATTAACTTTAAAATATGGCGGAAAAAAAATATACGCACTTAGCTTATTAGGTACAGCTATGGCCCTATTTGCTATTCCGTTTATTCAAGACCCAATTATGGTGTTGTTTCCAATGGTTTTATTTGGTATTGGTTGGGCAGCAATGATGGGTATACCATATACTATGGTTTCTAAGGTGGTTCCTCAAGAAAGACGAGGGGTGTATATGGGTATTTTAAATATGATGATTGTAATTCCAATGGGAATAGAAACAGTAACATTTGGCCCTATATATAAATATCTTTTGGGCAGTAATGCTATTAATGCCATGTTGTTTGCAGGAGCCTTTTTTGCTATTGCAGCCTTTTTTGCGATGCGCCTAAATATTTCCAAAAAAGAAGAAGCTATTGAATCGTAGTTTCTTCTTTTTTCTACAGACCTAATTTCGCAACATTTTGTTTGCATAAAACTAGTTTCTTATCACTCTTTTTTAAAGAATACCTTTAAATTTGATGTTTTAATATAGAAGAATATGAGCAAGGAAAAACAAAGAAGGGAAGCCCTTATTTACCACGCTAAACCACAGCCGGGTAAGATTAAAATTGTACCCACAAAACCTTATAGTACTCAACGAGATCTTGCTCTAGCTTATTCGCCTGGTGTAGCTGAGCCTTGTTTAGAAATCGCCAAGGATAAAGAAAATGCCTATAAATATACTTCAAAAGGTAATTTAGTGGCGATTATTTCTAATGGCACGGCCGTTTTAGGGTTAGGTAATATTGGTCCTGAAGCTTCAAAACCGGTTATGGAAGGTAAGGGTCTATTATTTAAAATATTTGCTGATATTGATGGTATTGATATTGAAGTAGATACGGAAGATGTAGATAAGTTTATAGAAACAGTAAAAATGATTGCTCCAACTTTTGGAGGTATTAATCTTGAAGATATAAAAGCTCCAGAAGCTTTTGAAATTGAACGCAGATTAAAAGAAGAGCTCGATATTCCTGTAATGCATGATGATCAGCACGGTACGGCAATTATATCTGCGGCGGCGTTATTAAATGCATTGGAAATTGCTAAAAAGAAAATAGATGAGGTTCGTATTGTAATTAGCGGGGCAGGTGCTGCTGCGGTTTCATGTACTAAACTATATAAAGCTTTTGGGGCAAAAGCAGAAAATATAGTCATGCTAGATAGTAAAGGTGTCATTAGGAAAGACGCTGAAAATTTAGCAGAATCTAAAAAAGAGTTTGCAACAGATAGAAAAATAGATACGTTAAGTGAAGCTATGGCCAATGCTGATGTATTTATTGGACTTTCTATTGCTAATGTTGTAACACCAGAAATGTTATTATCAATGGCTAAAAGCCCTATTGTTTTTGCCATGGCTAATCCAGACCCAGAAATTGCTTACGATTTAGCTGTTGCTACTCGAAAAGATATAATTATGGCAACGGGCCGATCGGATCATCCAAATCAAGTAAATAATGTGCTAGGTTTTCCTTTTATTTTTAGAGGAGCTTTAGATGTTAGGGCAACCGCAATTAACGAGGCTATGAAAATGGCAGCTGTGAAAGCATTGGCCGATTTAACAAAACAACCCGTTCCTGAACAAGTAAACATTGCTTACGGTGAAACTAGATTAACTTTTGGTAGAGAATATATTATTCCAAAACCATTTGATCAACGTTTAATTTACGAAGTACCACCTGCTGTGGCAAAAGCCGCTATTGAAAGTGGTGTTGCTAAAGCTCCAATTCAAGACTGGGATAAATATCGCGAAGAATTAATGCTTCGTTCTGGAAACGATAATAAAGTTGTTCGACTTTTACATGGTAGGGCACGTTCTAATTCTAAGAAAATTGTTTTTGCAGAAGCGGATCATTTAGATGTGCTTAAAGCAGCTCAAATAGTTCATGAAGAGGGTATAGCTGAACCTATTCTTTTAGGTCGTAAAGAAATTATTCTTGAACTAAAAAAGGAATTGGAATTCGATGCGGATATCGCCATAATTGATCCAATGTCAGAAGAGTTTGACGAACGTCATATTCGCTATGCTACTAAATATTGGGAAAGCCGTAAGCGAAGTGGTGTTACTTTTTATAGTGCTAAAATAAAAATGCGCGAGCGTAATTATTTTGGAGCTATGATGGTACTTGAAGGCGATGCCGATGGTATGATTTCTGGGTATTCTAGAGCTTACCCAACAGTGGTGAAACCAATTTTAGAAGTTATAGGAAGAGCTACTGGAGTAAAGAAAGTTGCAACCGTAAATATTATGATTACCGAAAGGGGGCCTTTATTTCTAGCGGATACTTCTATAAATATAGAACCAAATGCAGAAGAATTAGCAGATATTGCTCAAATGACGGCAAATGTTGCTTCTACTTTTGGGTTTGATCCTGTTTTGGCCATGTTGAGCTATGCCAACTTTGGTTCATCAACACACCCTAATGCTAGAAAAGTAAGAGAAGCAGTTCGTATTTTACACGAAACTACTCCAGATTTGGTTGTTGATGGTGAAATTCAAACAGATTTTGCCTTAAATAAAGAGTTACATGAGAGTAAATTTCCTTTTTCTAAATTAGCGGGTAGAAAGGTAAATACCTTAATTTTTCCAAATTTAGAATCGGCAAATATTACCTATAAGCTACTTAAAGAATTAAATAAGGCAGATTCCATAGGGCCAATTATGGTGGGCTTAAGAAAATCTGTGCATATTATGCAGTTAGGAGCTAGTGTGGATGAAATCGTAAATATGGCGGCAGTAGCTGTTATAGACGCCCAAGAAAGAGAAAAGCGCAAAAAAGCTAAGGAAACTAAATAATTAACTTTTAATCTATAGGAATAGGGAAATAAGTAAACATACTTTATTTCCCTATTTAATTTAAAGTCATATGATACATCACTTAAGAGGTAAACTAGTAGAAAAAAATCCAACTCACGTAATTATCGAATGCGGTGGGGTAGGTTATTTTGTAAATATCTCTTTGAATACATTTTCAAAATTACAAGAACAGGAAAATATTTCACTATTTACACATCTTCAAGTGAAAGAAGATTCGCATACGTTATTTGGATTTGTAGAAAAATTTGAACGTGAAATTTTTCTTTTATTACTATCTGTTTCAGGAATTGGGTCAAGTATTGCCAGAACCATGCTTTCTTCTATGTCACCTTCACAAGTTAGAGATGCCATTGCTAATGGTGATGTAGCATCTATACAAGCGGTTAAAGGAATAGGTGCAAAAACTGCCCAACGTGCTATTTTGGACCTCCGAGATAAGGTATTAAAAGTTTACGATATAGATGAACTTTCGCTTACCGCAAACAATACAAATAAAGATGAAGCGTTATCTGCTTTAGAAGTTCTAGGCTTCGCACGTAAACAGGCAGAGAGGGTTGTCGATAAAGTGCTTAGTCAAGATGCTTCCTTAAGCGTAGAGAACATAATTAAACTTGCGCTCAAAAATTTGTAATAAGTTTAAAAATCGGGGCAATTAAAAATCTTAAAACTTCTTTTAAGTATATCTTTCTTTTCTGCTTGTTTTTTGGGTCTATGACTTTTGTTGTAGGGCAAGAAACAGAGGAACAAGAAATCGATTCTGTAAAAACAGGTTTCGACTTAGGTCGTATTCTACTTGAAAATCCAGATAGTATCGTATCTAAGTATATCTACGATCCTAATTTAGATCGCTATATTTATAATGAGAGTGTTGGGGATTTTAACATTGGGTACCCAATTATTCTTACCCCTGATCAATACTTTAAGCTTATTGAAAAAGAAGGAATTAAATCCTACTTCAAGGAAAAATCCGACGCGTATTCCGGTAAAAAAGAAGGTAGTGAAGAAGCCCGTAAAAACTTACTTCCAAATTTTTATGTAAACAATAATTTTTTCACTTCAATTTTTGGAGGTAATTCAATAGAAATTATTCCACAAGGTTCTGTGGCAATGGATTTAGGGGTTATTTGGCAAAAAAATGATAATCCGTCACTTTCGCCTCGTAACAGAACCAATCTTTCGTTCGATTTTGATCAGCGTATTAGTCTTAGTATGTTAGGTAAAATTGGGGAGCGTTTGCAGGTAACGGCAAATTATGATACAGAAGCCACTTTCGATTTTCAGAATATTGTAAAGCTGGACTATACACCTACTGAAGATGATATTATACAGTCCATAGAAGTTGGTAATGTTAATATGCCATTAAACAGTTCTTTAATTACAGGAGCACAGAGTTTATTTGGGGTAAAAACAAAATTACAGTTTGGTAAAACTTCTGTAACAGCGGTATTTTCTGAACAGCGTTCGCAAAACAATACTGTGGTAGCTCAAGGTGGTGGTACATTGAATGAGTTCTCGTTAACTGCTTTAGATTATGATGAGAACAGACACTTTTTCTTAGCTCAGTATTTTAGGGATAATTACGATCGTGCACTTTCAACGTATCCATATATTCAAAGTCAAGTTCAAATAACTAGAATAGAAGTTTGGGTGACCAATAGAAGTCAACAAACTTTAAATGTTCGTAATGTTGTAGCCATTCAAGATTTAGGTGAGCCTAGTAGAGATAAAACTAGGGTTGGTCAAAATAACGGAAATAGCGCAGGATTTTTTAATGGCCCAACTGATTTAAGACCAAGAAACAATGCCAATGATTTTAGCCCTGCTTTAATAGGGAATGGAGGGGCTTTAAATGATAATATTAGAGAAATTGCTACTGTTGAAAGTGGTTTTAATGCGGCTAGCTTTTCAGGAGGATATAATCCTAACCAAGGTTTTGACTATGCTATATTAGAAAATGCTAGAAAATTAGAACAGGGTAGAGATTTTGAGTTTAATACCCAATTAGGTTATATCTCTTTAAATCAAAGATTAAGTAATGACGAAGTTTTAGGTGTTGCCTTTCAATATACGTTTCAAGGGGAAGTTTTTCAGGTAGGGGAATTTGCCAATGGCGGGTTAGAAGCTACTACGGTTACTCAAGGTGCAAATCCAATTATTGAGAGCAATACATTAATACTTAAATTATTAAAAAGTAACATAACTAACATCAATGATCCTATTTGGGATTTAATGATGAAGAACATTTATGCTACAGGTGCATTTCGCTTAAGTCAAGACGATTTTAAATTGAATATTTTATATTCAGACCCAACTCCTAGAAATTATATTACTCCAATAGAAGAAGGCCCTGGAACGGGTTGGCCCGAAGGCTTAGAAGAACGTATACTTTTAAATGTCTTTAATCTAGATCGTTTAAATGTTTACAATGATATACAACCTGGTGGAGACGGATTTTTTGATTTTGTACCTGGTCAGACTATAGATGTGCAAGGTGGACGAATTATTTTTACTAAAGTAGAACCCTTTGGACAGTTTTTGTTCGAAGAATTAGAAAACGGTAACAGTGGTCAGTACGATAATGTTTCGGGGTATAATGCAAACCAAGAGCAGTATGTGTTTAGAGATATGTACGAGCTGACAAAAGCGGCTGCGTTACAAGACCCAGAAAAGAATAAGTTTATATTAAAAGGTAATTATAAATCTGAAGGCAGTAATGGTATTCCTATTGGTGCTTTTAATGTACCTAGAGGTTCTGTTCGTGTTACCGCTGGTGGTCGTCAATTACAGGAAGGCATTGATTATACTGTAAATTATCAGGCTGGTACGGTTCAAATATTAGATCCAAGTTTAGAGGCTTCTAATGTGCCAATTAATATTTCTGTAGAAAATAATGCGGTATTTGGGCAACAAACGCGTCGTTTTACAGGTGTTAATGTTGAGCATCAAATCAGTGAAAAATTTATGCTTGGTGGTACATTGCTGAATTTAAATGAACGCCCCTTAACTCAAAAATCTAATTACGGTGTAGAACCGGTCAACAATACTATATTTGGTCTAAACGGTAATTTTTCTACAGAAGTGCCGTGGCTTACACGTATGGTAAATAAGTTGCCAAATATAGATACCGATGTTCCATCTAATGTTTCTGTACGGGCAGAAATGGCCATGTTAAAACCAAATTCTCCAAAAAATGCAGATTTTGATGGTGAAACAACTACCTATTTAGATGATTTTGAAGGTGCGCAGGCATTAATAGATATTAGAGCATCTTTAGGATGGTCTTTAGCTAGTATGCCTCTTGAATTTGGTATTGGGGGCAATCAACTTTATGGTAGCTCCCCAGAAGATCCAGATAACTTATTAAATGGATTTGGCAGAGCTAAATTATCTTGGTATACTATTGATCCTATTTTTTATACAAACCAAAGACCTGCGGGTATAAGTGATGATGATGTTTCAATAAATCCAACCCGTAGAATTTTTATTGATGAAGTTTTTCCGCAGACCGATGTTGCTCAAGGACAAACACAGGTACAGGGTACTTTAGATATGGTGTATTATCCTGCTACAAAAGGTCCGTACAATAACAATCCTAGTTTTGAAAGTGAACCACCAAGTGATAAGTGGGGAGGAATGATGCGTTCGTTAAGCAGTACCGATTTTGAACAAAGTAATGTAGAGTTTATTCAGTTTTGGGTTATGGATCCTTATGTTGATGGTATTGCAACAAGTGCGGGGGAATTGGTTCTTAACTTAGGTAATATTTCTGAAGATATACTTCGTGATGGGAAAAAGCAATACGAAAACGGCTTACCAGGGGTTGATAGTAATGATTTTGTAGCACCAACATCGTGGGGAGAAGTGCCTGCAACGCAATCGCTAGTGTATGCTTTTGATGCGAGTGAAACGAATAGAGGTTTGCAGGATATTGGTTTTGATGGATTAGGAGATGAAAATGAAGGTGCGGTATTTACAAACAATACGGGTGATGACCCTGCCTTGGATAATTACACGTATTACTTAAATAAAGAAGGAAGTATCTTAGAAAGATATATTGATTTCAATAGCCCGCAAGGGAATTCTCCAGTTGCTGTTTCCAATACTAATAGAGGCTCTACAACATTACCAGATGTTGAGGATATTGATCGTGATTTAACCATGAATACGGTTAATAGTTATTACGAATATAGAATTGAAATTAAGCCAAATACATCTATAAACGATAAATATGTAACTGATATACGTGAAGATGTAGCTAGTGGAACTAGAATACCTAACGGAGATGATGTTAATTATCGTTGGATTCAATATAAAATTCCATTGAGCGATTTTAGTAATGCTGTTGGTGGTATTACCGATTTTAGGTCTGTTAGCTTTATGCGTATGTATATGACAGGGTTTACTAGCCCTACTGTACTTCGTTTTGCTACACTAGATTTAGTTAGGGGAGATTGGCGTACATATACCAAAACATTACAAGATAAAGACATAGATGCGGATCCTTCGGACGACGGTACTACCTTAGATGTGAATACAGTTAATATTGAAGAGAATAGCAATAGAACTCCTATTCCTTATGTGTTACCTCCAGGGGTTATTAGAGAACAATTAAATAATAACAATACTATTATTCGCCAAAATGAACAGTCCCTTTCTTTATTGGTTGAAGACTTAGAACCTCAAGATTCTCGTGGAGTATTCAAAAATTTAAATATTGATATTCGTCAATATAAGAAGTTGAAAATGTTCATGCATGCGGAGAAAATTGTTGATAGTGATTATGCAGATACTTCAACACCATTAGTTGGGTTCTTGAGAATGGGGACTGATTTCTCTCAGAACTTTTATCAAATAGAACTTCCGTTAGAATTTACAACATTTACTGCAGTTTCTGATAGTGAAATTTGGCCAGAAGCTAATGAATTGAACATTGAACTCAGCGATTTAAATAAGGTAAAATCCTTATGGATAGCTGATGGGGATTTAAGTGAAATACGATTTTTTGAGGTAGAGAATGGAGAGGTCATTCCAGTAAATGAATTTGATGTTCGCACACCTGGTCGAGTACGTATTGGTATTAAAGGTAACCCGTCTTTAGGTAGTATACGTACTGTTATGGTAGGTATTAAAAACCAAGATATTTTGCCAGCAAGAGGTGAGGTTTGGTTTAACGAACTGCGTCTTGCAGGTTTAGATAATAACGGAGGTTGGGCAGCCATTGCCGCAATTGATGCCAATATTGCAGATTTTGCCAATGTGAGTGCTACTGGAAGTAAGAGTACTTCTGGTTTTGGTTCTATTGATCAAATGCCTAATGAACGTGCTCGTGAAGATGCAATATCTTATGATGTAGTTACGAATGTAAATGTAGGTCAATTGCTTCCTAAAAAATGGGGAATTCAATTGCCTTTCAATTATGGGATATCAGAACAAGTTATTACGCCAGAGTTTGATCCTGTGTATGATGATTTAAAATTAGAGGACAGGATAGCTGCTGAAGAAACACAGCAAGGTAAAGATGATGTTCTGGAACAAGCAGAGGATTATACTAAAAGAACCAGTATTAATTTAATAGGTGTTCGTAAGGATCGCGGAGAAGATGCCGATGCTAATTTTTACGATGTAGAAAACTTCACCTTTAATTATAGTTTTAATGAAACCGACCATCGCGATTTTGAAATTGCGCAATTAAGAGATCAAAGTGTAAATACCGGTTTTGTATACAATCATAGTTTTGAGCCTTTAGAAGTTGCTCCTTTTGCCAAAAAAGATTCTCTTTTTACTGGCAAATATTGGAAATGGTTAAAAGACTTAAACTTAAATTTATTGCCTACTACAATTGGGGTAAACTCTAATATAAACAGGCAATTTAATGCACAACGTTTTAGAGATGTGTATCAAGAAAACGAAGACAGAATTCAATTGCCAGAATTGCAGCAGCGTAATTATTTGTTTAACTGGCAGTATGCTATAAATTATAATTTAACGAAATCGTTGCGATTAAATCTAACAGCATCAAACAACAATATTGTTCGTAATTACCTTAATGAGGACGAACCGTTAGAATCTGCAGACAGAATTAATGACGCACTAGGTCTTTGGGACGGGTTCTTTGATATTGGTGAGCCAAATAGGCATTCGCAACAAATGCAATTGAACTATGAGGTCCCTTTTTCTAAAATACCTGCTCTAGATTTTATAAGTACACAATATACCTATACAAGTAATTTTGATTGGCAAAGAGGTGGTGATGCTATTATTGCCGTTGTAGGTAGCGATGTAAATACAGTACAAAATGCGAATACCCACACCATTACCTCATCATTAACTTTGCAAAAGTTCTATGATATGCTGGGCCTTAAAAAACGCAAGGCTCCAAGAGCAACAAATGCTGGGCCTATAAGAAGAGATAAAGCTGGTGTGCCAGCAGAAGATGTTGAAAAAATAAAAGGGAAAACCAGTGATATGTTCAATACCGTTGTAGACATAGTTACTATGGTGAAAAGATTAAACTTTAACTATAGTGAAAACAATGGTACAGTATTACCCGGGTACACACAATCTGTTGGGTTTATTGGTACAGCAAGGCCAACTATTGGGTTTGTATTTGGAAGTCAATCTGATGTTCGTTTCGAAGCGGCTAGGAATGGTTGGTTAACAAATTTCCCAGAGTTTAATGAGCAATTCATTCAAAGAACAAATAAACAATTGAATATTACAGCTACGGCACAACCAACAAAGGATATTACTATAGATTTGGTTGCGGACAGACAATATTCAGATAGTTATCAGGAGAATTTTAGTGTTATTGATCAAGAATATAATGTGCAATTAGGAAACAATTATGGTAGCTTTAGTATATCTACTATGATGATCGGTACTGCTTTTGGTAAGAGTGATGAGTTTGATTCTGATACGTTTAATCAATTTAAAGAAAATAGAATTACAATTGCTAACCGTTTGCTAGCGGATAGAGGACAAGCTGTGGGTACGTTAGATGATTACGGTTTTCCGGAATTATACGGTAAAACACAACAAGAGGTGTTGCTTCCTGCATTCTTTGCAGCATATACCGGTCAAGACGCGGGTAGGGTAAACTTAGATACGTTTAGGGATATTCCTATTCCTAACTGGAGTATAAAATATACAGGTCTAATGAAGAGTAAATGGTTTAAAAAACAATTTAAACGTTTCTCTTTAAGTCATGGATATCGTTCAGCTTATAGTATTAACTCGTACCAAACAAACCTTGAAAAAGTGCAATTACGAAACGATGGCCTGCCTCAAGTAGATGCAGAGAATGGCGATTTGTTGTCAGACTTAATTTTGAATAATGTGGTCCTTACAGATCAATTTAACCCATTAGTAAGGGTAGATTTTGAAATGCAAAACTCTGTTAGTGTTTTGGCCGAGGTGAGAACAGATAGAGCAATGTCCCTAAGTTTTGATAATAACTTAATGACGGAAATTAATGGCAAAGAATATACGGTTGGTTTAGGATACCGTTTTAAAGATGTAAAATTTGTTACGAATATAGGCGGTAATAAAACAAGGTTAAAGGGAGATTTAAACTTAAAGGCCGATGTTACGCTTCGCGATAATATTACCATTATTAGAAACTTAGATATTGACAATAATCAAATAACCTCTGGTCAAAATTTAATGTCCCTTAAGTTTACAGCAGATTATGCACTAAGTAAGAATTTGAATGCTCTATTCTTCTATGATCATTCTTTTTCAAAATTTGCAGTGTCAACCGCATTTCCGCAGACTACAATAAATACAGGGTTTACCATACGTTATAATTTCGGGAATTAATTTTTAAATAGGTACATGTTAGTACGTACTTTTGTGAAAATTATAATCCGATTACAACATTGGTAATTTTTTTGATATCCTAAATGGAAAACGATACATTTGCCGAAGTAAAAAAAAATAAACTTTTATAATGAATATACCAGCTGAATTAAAATATACGAAAGACCATGAATGGGTAAGAGTAGACGGTGATATTGCAACCGTAGGTATTACGGATTTTGCACAAGGTGAATTAGGTGATATTGTTTATGTTGAGGTAGACACTTTAGACGAGACGTTAGAACGCGAAGCTATTTTTGGTACAGTAGAGGCTGTTAAAACAGTTTCTGATTTGTTTTCACCTCTATCAGGGGAAATCATAGAGTTCAATGAGGTTTTAGAAGACGAGCCAGAAAAAGTAAATACGGATCCTTATGGAGAAGGTTGGATGGTGAAAATTAAGTTTAGCGCAGTTAGCGAATTAGAAGATTTGTTGAGCGATGCTGCATACAAAGAAATTATTGGTGGTTAAAAACACTACTTATAAAGTACTTTTCATAAGCTGGATGATGTTTGTAACATTTTTCAGCTTATTTTCTTTTTCGGGGGTAGATACTGCTAAATTCAATATTCCACATATAGATAAAGCGGTACATTTTACTTTTTATATGGTAATGGTTGTACTTGGTTTTATGGCCTTTGCTAAGAATAAAGAGCATATAAAAAACTCCCATAAGTTATTGAGGTACATTGTTTTATTTTCAATTTTATATGGCATAATTATTGAGGTTATACAAGGTGTGTTTACGGTTAATAGGCACGGAGATCTTTTAGATGTGTTAGCCAATTTTACCGGAGCAATTATAGGAATGTTACTTGTGAGATTTTGGTTTTTTCGAAATCGGTCGTTAAAATGAAAATATAAATTGCATTTTTATAGAATATTTAGTTAAATTAGCAATCACTAAATTGAATATATATGGAACCTAAAAAGAATCCTAAGGCGGATTTAACAAAGAACAGTAGTCTTTATTTTGTTGTTGGATTGTTTGCAGTAATGGCAATTACGTATTTTGCATTTGAGTGGAAAACGTATGACGAAGTAAACGATTATGACATTTCTATGAATGTTGATGACCTTTTAGATGAAGAGGTTCCAATGACTGAACAGATAAAAACTCCACCACCTCCACCGCCACCTGCAGCACCTGAAATTATTGAGGTTGTAGAAGATGAAGAAGAGGTTGAAGAAACGGTAATTGAATCTACTGAAACAAGTCAAGAAGAAGAAATCGTTGAGGTTGATGACGTAGTGGTAGATGAAATTGAAGAAGATGTAGATGTACCTTTCGCAGTTATTGAAGATGTACCAGTTTTTCCAGGTTGTGAGAATGAGAGCGATAAAAGAGCTTGTTTCAACTCAATGATTCAAAAGCACATTGGTAAAAACTTCCGTTACCCAGAAATTGCTCAGGAAATGGGTGTTCAAGGTAGAGTAAGTGTAATGTTCGTTATTCAAAAAGATGGAAGCATCGGTAACATTAGAATGAGAGGTCCAGATAAAAACTTAGAAGCCGAAGCTGCTAGGATTATTGGGAAGTTACCTAAGATGACTCCTGGTAAGCAAAGAGGTAGAGCGGTACGTGTTCCTTTTAGTATTCCAATTAACTTTAAATTACAATAGTATTTAATACTATGTTATATTATATAAAAAATCCCGAGCACTATGCTCGGGATTTTTTTGTTTCATTATGGAGTATTGGGTATTCAACTTTTTGAGTCTTAATTAAAAAACCATTTAAGGTTGCAGAAATATGACTACGAGGTTATCTTTGCAGATCTATTAAAAGAAATATGAAAACGGCCATTGATTCGACAAAAAGTAGTGCACTTGCATTAATTTTTGCAGATTTTAAGGAAATTACAAAGGCTAGATTAGCCATTAGCGTCGTTTTTTCCTCTATAGCAGGTTACTTTTTAGGAGCTTATGAAATTCAATGGACACATGTATTGCTATTAGCTTTTGGTGGTTATTGCATGGTTGGTGCTAGTAATGCATATAATCAAGTAATTGAAAAAGATTTAGATGCTTTAATGAAGCGGACTATGAATAGACCTATACCGGCGGGTAGAATGTCTGTTAAAATGGCCATGACAGTGGCCGTCGTTTTAACATTATTAGGGGTTTTGGCACTTTATCTTTTAAATCCTAAAACAGCCATGTTTGGGGCAATATCCATATTTCTTTACACCAGTGTTTATACCCCATTAAAAACAATAACACCGTTGGCGGTGTTTGTAGGCGCTATTCCTGGTGCAATACCATTTATGTTAGGTTGGGTAGCGGCTACAAATGATTTTGGTATTGAGCCAGGAACATTATTTATGATTCAATTTTTTTGGCAGTTTCCGCATTTTTGGGCGTTAGGTTGGATGTTGGATGACGATTATAAAAATGGAGGTTTTAAAATGTTACCAACAGGAAAGAAAGATGGGGCTACTGTATTACAAATAATAATGTATACCATTTGGATGATGGTTGTTTCAGTAATACCTGCTTTTGGCATAACAGGAAGATTACAACTTTCTGTGCCTGCTGCCGTACTAGTTTTTTTAATGGGAGCCGTTATGTTAGGTTTTGCATTTAAATTGTATTCAAATAGAGACAATAGTTCTGCAAGAAAATTAATGCTGGCAAGTGTTAGCTATATAACCCTTATGCAGATTGTTTACGTAATAGATAAATTTTTAAGTTAATATGGATTTAACGCAAGGAACGGAGAAGGAAAAAAATGCCAGAGCAAAAAAAATGATGCTTTGGTTTGGTATTGTGAGCTTATTAATGGGCTTCGCTGGTTGGACAAGTGCGTATATTGTAAGTAGTTCAAGAGAGGACTGGGCTAGTGAAGTGTCGTTGCCGCAATCATTTCTATTTAGTACCATTGTCATTATAGTAAGTAGTTTTTGCTACATCTTAGCCAAGAATGCAATTAAAAGCGGAGATGCGAAAAAAGGTATGCTTTGGTTGTGGATAACTTTGGCCTTAGGAATTGTTTTTGTGGCGCTGCAATTTTACGGCTTCTCTCAAATGGTTGCAGAAGGCTATTATTTTACGGGACCAACAAGTAGCATAAAAATGTCTTATGTTTTTTTAATTGCCATGGTGCATATTGTGCACGTTTTTGCAGGAATGATTTCCCTTTTAGTAGTTATATATAATCAAAGTAAAGGAAAATATAATATACAGGATTATTTAGGCGTTACTTTAGGAGCTACATTTTGGCATTTTTTAGATTTGTTATGGGTCTATCTAGTGATATTTATGACCTTTGTGAAATAAAAAGTGATTCAAAATAAGTTTTGACTCAAATTGCGCTTTTATATAGTTTAAAAAAATGTAAATTTGCTAAAGTTTTATTAAAACGATAATTAGTATATGGATTCTACGGTGACAACGGGAACAGAAACAAGCGTGTGGGGTGGAGGTAATCAGCCCTTAGGAGCAAGCTACGGTAAATTAATGATGTGGTTTTTCCTAGTGTCGGATGCGTTAACTTTCTCAGGATTTTTAGCAGCTTACGGCTTTTCAAGATTTAAATTTATAGAAACGTGGCCTATAGCCGATGAGGTTTTTACTCACGTTCCATTTTTTCATGGTAATTTTCCCATGATTTATGTTGCATTTATGACCTTTATTCTAATTATGTCATCGGTAACGATGGTATTAGCTGTGGATGCAGGCCATAAGATGAAAAAGAATGCGGTAATATGGTATATGTTCGCAACAATTATTGGAGGTGCTATTTTCGTAGGATCACAAGCATGGGAATGGGGAACCTTTATTAAAGGTGATCATGGTGCTTTAGAAACTAAAGGAGGTAGAATATTACAGTTTGTAAAGGCAGATAGTGGTGAAAGAGCTTCTTTAGCAGATTTTGCTGTATCCATACCGGGAGAAAGAGTTGCTCATGAAAGAAAAAACGGTCTTTGGTTTTTTGACGAACCAACTTTAACAAGTGTTACCTTAAATGAAGTAATTGAAGGTGTTAAAGCAGATCCAAATATTTTAATTAGGACTGAGCTAATTAATGAAGAAGGCGAAAAAACAATTTTAGATAGGCAAGCTACTTTAGCAAAATTAGCAGATGCTACACAGGTTGTTGAAGGCGCTAACCTAATTCATAATGAGTACGGAAGTAGATTATTTGCTGATTTCTTCTTCTTTATAACAGGTTTTCACGGTTTTCACGTTTTTTCTGGGGTGATAATTAATATCATCATATTTTTTAATGTTATTCTTGGAACATATGAGCGAAGAGGACATTATGAAATGGTTGAAAAAATTGGATTGTACTGGCACTTTGTAGATTTAGTTTGGGTATTTGTATTTACCTTCTTCTACCTAGTTTAACTTTAGTTAAGAACAATCAGTAATACGGTATATTTATTTATAGATTAAACTAACATGGCACACGAGCATAAATTAGAAATTTTTAGAGGACTTGTAAAGTTCAAATCAAATATTCAGAAAATATGGGGGGTGTTGGCCTTCTTAACCTTAATTACTGCTGTTGAAGTAGTTTTGGGAATTATTAAGCCAGAATCTTTAACTGACACCTATGTGTTAGGTATGAAATTATTGAACTGGATATTCATAATCCTTACATTAGTTAAAGCATATTACATTGCTTGGGACTTTATGCACTTACGTGACGAAAAATCATCTTTAAGAAGAGCTATTGTTTGGACACCTATATTTTTGGTATTGTATTTAGTTTTTA
>TARA_R110002051_G_scaffold293_5_pt1 | contig 26056 bp, 28 predicted proteins | sample TARA_R110002051 | Tara Oceans TARA_R110002051 (sample SAMEA4397023) | marine metagenome | biome: Polar Biome; feature: [MES] marine water layer (ENVO:01000295) within the mesopelagic zone...; material: water (ENVO:00002006), including particulate matter (ENVO:01000060) such as......
TATCTGCTGCTTAGTTGGGCAGCTTAGGATAAATGACAATTGGTCTATCGCGTGCAAAGTATAAACCTGTTTTTAATATACCATTTTCAGACTTCATCAGTGGCGACTGACGACCGTCATAAAAGTCGCGTTTGCTAAACCATTCGATATAATGAGCCGCGCGCAAAGCGGTTATGTCGATTGTCTCAAGGTTTGTGCTATCAGTCTCATCGCACCATTCATGTATCGGGAAGGTTTGGGATAGCCAAGTCGGGTAATCAAAGCCTTTGGTATTTATCGGCAAAAAGAAACGCCCTTTTATTACCCCATAACGCTTATCAATCTTAACTTGTCCATGCTTCTCAGTACTGACCCAAATGCTACCAAACTGCTTGGTTTGCATGTGGGTCATTTTACGCTGTAGATTGTCATTAGAATTGATACCAACCCAGTTGATCGGTTCAAACGGCGCTGACCCCATAAAAAATTTAATCGCAAGTTCCCAATGTTCAGTGAGTTTGTCTTTATGATTATATAAAATTAAATCAAGCTCGCCCGTCGTCTGTTTGCCGTTAAATAATTGCACATTATTAGCCAGTGTTTCGTACGGATGTAGCTTGCGTGCAAAACCATCTTCTAACCAAAAGGATAGCAATCCCTCAAAGTGAAAACCCAAGCGATTGGGACTTGGGCGCTTTAGTAAGTAGCGCGTTAGCTCTTGATAAGCATTGGTGCTATCAAGCTCATTCAAACGTTCGCGATAGGCTTCAAACTGCATTTGCCAAAAGTGTGCACTATGAACCGCAATCGTTGGGTTATTTTGATGCGGCGCAAAATCTAGCCACTCAGTTAAGACATTGGGGCAGGCAAGTACATATGCCAAGTCACGAACATAAGGGCGCTTGTAAGCTTCCCAAGGCGCGTTATCGCTAATGGCGGAACGACTAGGAGAGAAGTGAGCAGTTGGCTCGAGCATAAGTTGAACCATTATAACGGTAAAGCATTTACCTTAACGGCTCGCTCTATAAAAGTCTATAGTTTGTCATCGCTCATTTCTGATAATAACTGGTACAAAAAAAACCAACCATTGAAATCAATGATTGGCTTTTTCGTATTGCTATATCTTTGGTCGGAACGGCAGGATTTGAACCTGTACAACACGCGTAATAGTATTATATTGCACCGCTAAACGTAGTAAACACAAGGGCTTAAATATTTGACGTGCAATACAATGCAGTGGTTGTTATGAAATCTGTGCCAAAATCTGTGCCAAGAGCGCGAGTAGGGGTGTGAGATACTCGAACTCTTTTTGATATAGCTTAATATAAGTCAGTTAAAAATAAATATAATTAAATCATATGTTTATAATAAACGGTTTTGATTGATTTAAACTGACTTATTGCCAACTGCGTCAAAAACTGCGTCAAATTTTACGCTTTGTATCAAGGGTAATATGGTTCGCTGCGATGGCGGGAGTTGAACCCGATTACATCACATCCTATCACACGCTATCAAATTCACTCTTAATAATATCAATGACTTACGAATATGCAATGTGATTGTATGTGATAGTGTTTGATAAGAGTATGTCAAGAATGATGTCAGAGACTAATTGCCTACTAATACAAATATTAATTTTCATGCCTTGAAGTGTACATATACTTACAGTAGAGATATACTATCGACAAAATTTTGTTAAGCCTCTATGAGCATGTATTCTATGAATTTTAGAAAAGATATTAATGGCCTTAGGGCATTCGCAGTTATTGGAGTTTTGCTATTTCACTTTAATGCTTCTTGGATGCCTGGCGGTTTTGCCGGTGTTGACGTCTTCTTTGTAATTTCAGGGTTTTTAATGACTGGGATTATATTTAGAGGTATTGAGCAAGAAAAATTTTCTATTCTAAATTTCTATGTCGCTCGTGCTAATAGGATTATCCCTGCCTTGGCGCTGCTTTGCTTGGTATTGTTAGTCTTTGGCTGGTTCTATCTGACGCCTTTAGAGTACAGAGCCTTAGGGAAGCATGCTGCCAGTAGTGTAGGTTTCTTATCTAACTTTATTTATTGGACAGAAGCAGGTTATTTTGACGCCGCTTCTCATGAGAAATGGCTGTTACACACTTGGACATTATCAGTGGAGTGGCAGTTTTATATCATCTATCCGCTAATACTAGTCGCTATGCGCAAGTTTCTGTCCATCAAGGCGATGAAGCTTACGATACTAGTGGCAACAGTACTGGCTTTTATCTTTTGCGTTTACTCTACTTATAAATGGCCTAATGCATCATATTTCCTATTGTCCGCAAGAGCGTGGGAGATGTTGATTGGTGGCGTTGCCTATCTTTACCCTTTTACATTACAAGAAAAGAAAAAGAAGTTTGTAGAGGTAATAGGATTAGCTTTAGTAATAGGGTCTTACTTCCTGATCTCGGCAGAAAATGCTTGGCCAGGTTACTTAGCACTATTTCCTGTTGTGGGCTCGTTCCTTATTATTCAGGCACAGCGCAATGACAGTATCATCACAAGCAATATCGTATTCCAGAAAATAGGCACTTGGTCTTACTCTATTTATTTGTGGCATTGGCCTTTAGTAGTAATTATTTACACATTCGCATTGCCTGAATACTATATTTATTTAGGCATGGCGCTATCGATACTTCTTGGTTTCCTAAGCTATAGGTATGTTGAAAAAATTAATTTTCCGAGAAGTTTTCCCACTCTTTTAAGCTACTTGAAGTGTAAACCTATATATATTGCTGGTATTGTAGGAGTGCTAGGAAGTGTTCTGTTTTTAAAGTACGACACGCTGACACCCTACCGCTTTTCGCCAGAACAAATAACTATAGTAGAGCAGCAGAAAAGAGATCCTAGAGAGCCAGTTTGTGGCAAGGTGGAAAATGGAGTCTCTCCAGGATGTATTTATGGCGATGGTCCAGTAAAAGCGATTGTTATTGGTGACAGCCATGCACAAGCTCAGATGGTTGCTATTGGTAATAGAGCTGGGCTAGCTAATGGAAGTATTTTAAACCTAGGGTTGTCAGCATGTCCTACAATAAAAGATGTATATGCAGGCGATAAAAACCAAGATTATAATTGTGGAAAACTGGTTGCAAACGCTATTGATATCGCTACAAAAAAATATCCAAACGTTCCTATCATCGTTATTAATAGGACGTCTCTAGATTTATATGGACCAAACGAGGATAAAGACTTCCATTTAAAAACTCCATATCATTTTGTTGACAAGGTGTTTTTTAAGAGGGATTATGAATATAAAAAGAATCTGACGGGTCATATGATTAATACCATCTGTGAGTTCTCCCAAAATAATCCTGTTTATTTGATGCGACCAACCCCTGAAATGATAAAAAACGTACCTTTAACTATGTTCAAATCATTAACCTTAAATGGTAGTAGTGACGCTATTAAAATAACACGCGATGAATATAACCAGCGGCAAAGAACTGCATATAAGATGCAAGATGAAGCTGTAAGCAGATGTGGTGCTAAAGTACTAGACCCTACACCATATCTTTGTGACAGCGATTACTGTTATGGCGATAAAAACGGTACGCCATTATATTTTGATGACAACCATCTAAGCAGCTATGGCTCAGAAGTCATTTCGCCTATTTATGATGAAGTGTTTGAATAAAATATTTTAATAAGAGCCTTACATGTTAATGTCGGGCTCTTATTAATTATCGTTAGCAGCCCATCGCAAGTTGCCAACGATTCGGCGTGACCAACCTTTACCAAACGTCGCCCATGTTCCGAGGTTCGTGAAAAACTCTAAGCGTTCAGCAATGAATAGCATAACAATGCGGTCTGAGTCCATGCACTTAACCGCGGTTAGTGTTTGATTGCCTATGATACCGTCCACGCCTTTACCAGTAATACCCACTGCTCGCTGTAGAAATTTGATAGCTTGTCTATTACCGTGATTGTAAGCTGCATCAAAAACTTGCCAAGCTACATCGTCCGGCAAGTCGTCACCCTTAATAACCCGCCAATAATCTTTGTGAGCAATCGCTTGCGCAGTGGATTTTGGTAATTGGCGCATATTGCCAGTATAGCCATTAGCGCGGGCAACACGTTTCGTCACACCCCACATCGTTTCGCCACCAGGGTCGCTAGGGTGATTGATATAACCGCCCTCATGCTTCATCAGTCGATTAAATAAAATATCAAAATTAGCCATATTTAGCTCCAAAAAAAAGCCCCTAAAAAGGGGCGGTATTTAATACTGATTGTTATTTGCCAAAGATTGCAAACGCGGCGTCTTTAACTTCTTTGATTATCTCCGATAGTGATTTGCCCTGCATGAGCGCAATCGATTGATAAACAATACCGATTGCCAACATACCAAAGACCGCCCACATCAGCATAATTAAGCCATGCACAGTAACACTGTAATCCTGCCATTTCATGATCTCAATGTGAGCGCTACCGCCGACAAGTGATATAGTCACAGCAATAACAAATTTAATCATCACTGGCACACTGACTTGTATTTTTCCGTCTTTACCAATATCGCCAGATAGCATCAAGCCGAAAACCGCGCCGATGATAGCGATTAGGATTTTAGGTAAAAACACGATGAGCTTTAAAGCGATTAAGTCCCAAAAGGGTGTGTTGTTTGGCATACGCCTTTCCTCAAATTTTTGGTAATAAAAAACCACGCCCGATGCCGTGGTTTTTGCTTAGAGTACATAGTGAGAGAGAGATAGTTATGTTAAATCAAAACCACCGAATAAAATCTCACCTGACCCCCTGCTATTTAATGCTGTATAAATATACAAAACATCACCATCTGCTACATCTATGTCGGTCAACTTGATGCGTTGAGTAACATTAGTACCACCATAGCCAGTCGCTTTACAAGAGACGGCGGGTATGAAATAAATCTCTCTAGTACGATTCTGATAGTTGATTTGAGCTATCTCAATGTCAACGTAGGCATCATCAATTAATGTTCTAGCATGAGATAAGTAATCAGACATAGATGGGTATGTACGGATAATTGCTTGACTAACGCGACCTGATAAATTAGTGCCATTAATAGGAGCTAAAGACTCTTGTGGTAAAAAGAGATTTTGAGCTGCTACCAGCACAACCTTTCCGCCCTCGCCAATGCATACGGACTGCTTGTATTGCTCGCCCGTCACGCCGCCATTCCAGTTAGGGTAATAGTTTTCTTTAGTGAAGTTTACGCCTCTATTTGTACTACTAAATAAATCACTATTAGTCAGAAGGTATAGGACACCATCGGTATACCACAGGCAAGGGTGATTTGAAGGAGTGTAACCTATGCCAGAGGTAGATGTTTTTTTGCTAAAGTCAAAGCTGTAAGGGGTCGTGCCTTTGCTAAAATACTCATTTTGATAGCCGTAGTAAAAATGATAGTCATTATCCCCAAACTTAATAACAGTAGGGTTTTGACCTGATACGTATTGCCCTTTGCAATACATATAGTTATTACGACCTTGTGAATCTTTAGTAAATAGTAGTTTGCTGGTTTCCTCAGTTAGTCTCATTGTACTGCCATCATTACGCACCACATCCCAGTCAATACCGTTATTAGTACGAACGCATACAATAAACCCTGCATAATCCGCATCGTATTTTAGAGATGGTAGGTGAAAGGTAGTGTACGTGTACACATAGCCACCATCAATCAATATGAAAGGGTCGTGTTTCCACGGTAATGCTGTTAAAGTTATCATTTCTCTGTCAACAGCAGGGCGTGATCCTGTTGTATCAACAGAGATTTCGACTGTATCACCTACTGATGGGCTTGGTATAAATGCATGTTTTCTAGAGTTCTTTGTAACCAGTGCCTGTGGTGGTAATCTGAGAGTTGGGTGCGTATAGCTCTTATCAGGCTCGTAAATTGAGCGAATACGTTGCCAATTCTCGGCATCATTACTAACAAAAATATCTTCATCTTCCCACAAGGCATCGCCCTTATCATAAGGAGGGAAGATAGATGCTATCATCCAATACTTAAAGCCTGCCACGGGTGTGTCGCTGTAGGCTATATCAGGGTGAGTGTATAGGTTTTTTGGGTAGGTATTTTCAATATTTAGACCGCCATCGTTATCTAAAGAGCCAGACGGAGTATCTAAGACTTTAATTCTATCTATCTTACCTATAATCCTAGTTCCATTTACCAGATTCATCAGGTGTATGTTAAGCGACTGCCTGCCTGTGCCATTTAACTCAACTTTCGTAAACAAAGAGTTCCCAGAGTCAACCAAACCTTCTTCGCCCTTTACAGAGTAGCTAACTCCCATAGATGATGGTGCTATTTCGACTTGTTTTAGCGTAGTTATCTTTGGCACACGAACTTTATTTAAAATCGTATAATTGGTTAATATCTTGGTTAAAGGTTTTTGAACTTTTTTCTCTTCTATAGCTTTATAGATATCCGTGATGATTTTATTGGTAGTTACTGGTTCATAATTTGTCGCAACACCGCCCAATTCTACTTGTATTCTTAGCTTCTGCACTTCTTCAAAAGTACCGAAGCCTACGTTAGACAAAGAGAAGGAAATATACTTTATGTTTGGGTTGTCTATGGTTACTGTTGGAGACGTACTAAACCCCACATAAAGAGTTTTAACAAAACTGACCTGCAAGTTTCCATTAGATGAAAACCCTTGTACGTAAAAAACGCCACTACCAAGTAGTCTTGAGTTCACACCACTTATTGTATAAGTCTTGCCATTTTCTACGGGTATTGGCTCTGCTATAACAGCGTCTAAATCCTGATTATAAACAGCCGCACCATCAAACATTCTTATCTTTCTAACAAACTTACCATTAAATAAGTTTTTGATGGATGGTTTGTATAAAGCTTCTTGAGGTACTTGGTTTTTGTCAAGGTAAATGTCTTTTACTTTACTTACATAAAGTCTTTTTGCCTCATAAGACGGGTTAAAATCACCCTCATGTACTGACCACACAAAATCTTTACGATCTCCAGATGCGGAGGTAAATCTTGTATTTAATATTAGGTACTTGGCATTTGCAGGCACTTCGACTTGGGTATAAGAAATGCCTGTTGCTGTATCAGTTCCAGACTCAAGGGTAGTATATAAAATCCTATCTTCTACAGCATTAGGGCTTGGTTTTTTACTTGTAAATATAAAGTTGGCATTGTTTGGATAGTTAAAAGCATTTACATTGTTATGTATAGTTAGTTTAAACTTTTCATCGACAGGTATAACAATACAATCATAGTAAGGCGTAGGTTTTGCTGTAAATGCGTTATCTATACCGTAGTTGACATATCTTAAACTAAGCTCACCAACCAAGTTGCCACCAGAATATGCAAACTCCAAGTCTCTGACGTCTATCTTGTTTGCATTTGAATAATCAATAGCTTTTGCTAAAGGGTCATAGGCTGACTTAACCCAAACACCTCCTGCCTTAACATACAAGCCGTTGTTAGCCGTATCATCAGTCACCATCGCATACTTATCATTTGCCAAGCTACTAGCCGTCATCAATGCTTTGGTTGCAAAAGGTGTAGCCGGCAACCCGCCATTCTTAAACATTATATTAATAGCTCTTTCAGCAGACGGGTATGTATTCCCAGTGCGTGTCGTCACTATCGTATTTTCGTCACCATTTGCTGCTTCGCCCAGCGCCTTAACATCTAAATGACCATTAGCCAAATCTTGCATCGTCAATAATTCTGGCATTTCCTTTCCCCATAAAAATGCCCCGCATATGCGAGGCTTTGAGTGATTGTTTATATTAATTTACGTGATTAAGCCGTTTATAAAGTCTTTGTCGTTTGGGTAGTACTTGTCGGTATAGTTGATACACGACAAACGATGAGAAATTGGATTATCGCCAGGGTCTTTGGTCGTCACGATATAGTTATCGCGATCAAGGTCATCATGCAATACCAACTGATACGTGGCTCGCACCACTGCATCCCAAGACGTACTGATAGGTTGCGATGGAGCACGGGTTAATATCACCTCACGCGGGTTGGTACTTGGCGTGCAGCGGATATTATCAACGATACCGGCAACGGTTTGTACAAACACCGTTGCTTGAGCTTTACCGCCAAAATCAACGCTGTCACTTAGCGTCAGAACGACTTGACCGGTGCCATTCACTTGCAAGGCTTCGACAGCCCCTTGCTGTGTATCAGCGCGATATTGGTCAGCCACATTGATTTGGTTGGTTGGTAACACAATGCCTGATTCATCAGCAGCCGTGAATGAACAAGTCTTATAAGCGTGTTGGTTTTTCCAATGCCGGCGCATCATGTGCATGTGCGCTTGTACCTTATTACGCACACCCACCAAGTCCTTATTTTTAGTATCAGGATTGGTTGCTGAACCATCTTCTGGATAACACAGTGTTACTTTGGCGTCATCGACAGGGTCAGTGTAGGTGACTTCAATGCCATCATAATCATTACGCGGTCCGAACGACTCGCTATACTCAAAGCTATCCGGTGTGATGCTATGGCTGTTAAAAGTGGCGACCGGATAAGCTTCAGGGCGCTCAAAGTGCAGGCAGACTTTGTTGTTAATGCGATAAGCGGTAAAGAATCCTGCCATGGCAACCGTTTGTATCATCTCTTCTGTGGTAATGTCTTTACTATCAAAGGTCCCGCAGAACTGAGCGCACAAGTCAGTGCCAAAGTAGTCGATTTGCGCGTCGACCTCCGCTTTGATTTGCACCATGTCCAAGTCATCAGCGGTCAAGTTACTGGTTACTGGATCAGTGGCGATATCATAAATGATGTCATCGATACGTTTGGACGGGATAAGCGCATCATTGTTTTGCCAATCGCGCTCAAGGCGCTGCGCAAGTAACGTAAGTTTGCGCTCTTTAAGTGACAACGCTCCCTCAGTTGCCAACGTTTTGCTATATACCTTTGTGAACCCTGGCGGGCTGTAATCCGCACCCATTAACTTAGCGCCATAGAAGTCGGCGATACGGATATCTTGAACGACACTAAACCCTTTAGACACTTTGACTCTTCCATGCTTACGGCGTGACCGCCAACGCAGTCGTTTGCCTTCTGCCATGTGCACGTTTTCAATCTTGATAGTGCTGGCTGCGGTTTGCGCGGCATCGGTGTTGCTCACATGAGCGCCCGACCACCAGTGATTGCCATCACGCCACCTACCTAAACCATTGTTATTGGCGTACTTGTCATATTTTGATCCGTATATGATATGAGTATCGAGCTGAAGTGTCCCCGGTACTGGGTTGTTTGTGACATCTACAATCTCAGATTCAATCTCGACTTCAATACCAATGGGCTCAAACGTCTGACCATCAGTGATATAAAGCCCGCCTGATGCTATAAAATTGACCATCACGAACTCATGGTCTTTTTCACTGGTATAAAAATAACCCTGCCATAAGCTTGATGACTGGGTAGAGACGGTTACTTCATGCTCTACCGTATAATCAGCATTATCTAAAAGCTTCTGCCAGTCTGCATTTACACTGATGGGCGCTGACAACATAATGCGTGTTTCAGTCAGTGCTTCAATAATATAAGTACCGCTGAGCGTATAGGTAACCGGATTGCTGTCAGCATCAACAATGCCATTTGCCGATGCTAGGTCATTGGCTTGTTCAACCACTAAGCTATCACCGACTTTGAATTGATTGACGAAGTTAAAGCCGCTGATTTCAATGATATTTGGTGCGCGAAAGACCGCTTTGTCTAGTGTCAGGTAGTTATCAGTAGGCGGTAATAATTGACCGTTGACCGAGGTATAACGCTTGGTCGTAAGCCGCGATAACGCTGCTTCATCTGGGGTAAAAGCGCTACCGAACTGGTATGCGGGCGTATCATCAAGGGTGCTATCGGGGTTAAAAATCAGCACACCGCTGCCAAATACTTGATCAATGGGCGTGGTGTCATCCAGTGCTTCAGTGACCAAGTACCAACCACGGCCGATAACCATGTATGACATCTCAATGGCGCGGTTATTGATATAAACGGTATAAGTGACGGCAACCAAATCTGGTACCGACCACACTTGACCATAAATATCAGCAATACGTCCGCCTTGGCGCTGACGGTTAGTGCGCTGTGCCAAAGCATTGTTTGGGCTTGGTGGGGCATTGGCTGAGCCGTTTGGTATCACCGGCATTGGCATCAGTAAAACTGCGGCGACAGTGATGAACGCCGATACCAATATCGGTATCCATGTTTCAGGTCCGGCAGGATAGGTGACGATATAAAATGAGCCGCCTTTATCATTTAAAGCGATGATATCTTCAGCCGTTTCAGGCGTCACATCGCACTCAGTATCCCAAGTCTCATGATACCAATAGGTATTTGGCGGCATGCCTTTTGGGTAAATGCCAGTGACAAGCTCAAACAAATCTTCGCCGCGCACGATTTTGCAGTCGGAGTTGTCGCAGGCATAAGCCATAGGATTGCGGACAACGATCAGTTCGATATTAGAGTGCATAGTATTTTATCCGTCCGTGTTTCAGCGTGGCGATATGCGGTGGTACACACTGCGGTCCCGATTCAGTCATGTGGATGATTTTTGCTTGATGGTAAATGCCCGCGTGCAGCTCTTTTCCATGCATCAAGGCTAAGCACGGATCGATAGGCTTATCAAGCTGCGCAAACTCTTTAAGCTTTGCAGTGTTTACCTTGCGCTTGGTACGCCCCGTCATGAGGTCGTCAACATAGACGCCCATATCACGACCAGTGATATCACGGTAAATATCAACGGCAAAATGCAAGCAGTTATAAATATCGTCGTCATAACGTTTACTGTCGTATTTAGATAAATCAAGCATGGGCTAAAATCCTCGCAGTGACTTAAATAAATCGATGGTAAACAGGATGCCAGTACTGGTTTTATTGAGCTCTTTAGCCTGGCAGGAAAATACCGCGCCGCGTTTTTGTGGTTGGTTGTCGGTTATCTCTAAGCCGCGCACACTGGTCATGGGCTCTGTTAAATCACTGGTTAAAAACACCCGATAATTTAAGGTTGGTCGTACCGTTGAATGGGTGCCACGTCTTAAGCGGTCAATCTCATACGGCATAATCTCACCGACATCACCGATACCGATGGTGAATTTCTGCTGTAAGTCGTCAGCGGCTTTGGCGGCCTTAATGGTCAAAGGTAATGGCTGATAATCACGGTAAACGCCGTCTTCGTGCTTTACACGCACGCCATCTGCGTGATTGCGTACAAACCGATAGTCACGGCTGAAGGATGGGTGCTTGATTTCAATACATTCAAGGCGCACGTCATCATGGCGACCACGCAGCCAATACTCCATTTCTTTTATACTGGCCATGGCGCTACCTTATTTTTGACACTAAAAAGCCCACTTGTTAGTGGGCGTCGGGTTTTATTTACGGTTAAAAATCAGTCTAAAGTGTAGATTTGACCGGGTGTTTTAACCTTTCCAGTTTCTCGGGCGTTAAGTGCTAATGAGTTATAAATACCTATGCTGATTTGATCATCAATCTGCTGTAGCGCGTGATGTTTTACACACTCAGCCGCCGATGAATTACCCAACCTAATCAAGGCTTGTTCGGCTTTATCATATAGCTTGCTAATACGCGCTTTATGTTCGTCACTACCACTCTGGTTTATCGGATTAATTTTGGTACGTAAATTAACTAGATACTCATTTACCGTTCTTGATTTAGTCATGGCGACCTCTTATTAAATCTAAGTATGATAGCAAATTACAAACCTCCGAAAGCTTCAGGCAGATCTTCATTGACAAGTTTTGCCAGTAGATTGAAATATCGCTCCACCTGACCATCTGTCATCTTGTAGATTTCTAAAAAGGTAAGGTCAGCTTCAACGTCATATTTAATGGGCTTGGCAACCAGTGATAACTGCACGGTAAATATTTGGTCGCCCAATGTACTGACTGGCAGTGAGTCACCAACGATACGGCATTCGTACCATTGGTGGTCGATATCATCGAGTAGCAGGTATGCCAAAAATGGCAAGCCCTCGTAAGCGCGCATAAACTTTAGAAAGTACTGCCACTGTGCACGAGTGCATTTATAAGTGACATTAGGGCGATGGACTTTACCCACGCTGTCTTTGCGCTCACGAGGTAAGCCGACAATGGTTTCAGTGCTGGTCACGCTACGTGCGAGGCTAAAGTTATAGCCATCGCGCTGCGGTTTTAGCATGAGCTTGGGTATTTCAGTCATAACTATAGGTCCCGCTGTAGGTGATAGTTGGCTTTCAATGCTCTGGTGGTGGCGCTATACGGGTCGTTGATTTCGTTGGGTAATTGTTTAGCAATCTGCTGACCGATAATCAATTCAAGCTCGCCTTTATCGTTCCGGCGTTCAGTGACTTTTTCGCCGCTGTAGTTATGAATAATTACGTTGGTGTTGCCGCTAGCTGCGCCTGTTTTAGAATTGCCATCCAAGAAGCGGCTTAACTTCTTATTATCGTCTGCCTTAACTACGCGCTCATTTTTATCGAGCACCCACGTACCCTCACGCGGTACGTTTGCAATACCGTCATGCGCTTGACCGACTGGCATAGCGATAGATTTGATATTGCCTAGCAACGATACGCCCATGCCTATTGTTTGAGCGATGACAGGAATGTTTTGCGGAAAACCAAGCGCCATTGCCTTAGCAACTGATTGCTGAATAGCGATAGCAGACTGAGCGATAGCAAAGCCTTTCTCCACTGCAAACAACGCACGATAGATACCTGATTGCTCCCCAGCAAAAGATTTGGCCATACCTGCCAAATCACCAAACAGCGCCTCACCTTGCGTTAGCATGAGATTACGTTTAGCGTCTTGGTAACTTTGCTCGACTGCCATTCTCGCTTCTGACGCTCTTTGCACTTCGTCGGTATGCAGCTGCTCAAATTGGCGCACTATCTCCAATCGCTGTTCGTAGTCAGATTGTATTTTACCCAACGGCGTTTCTTGCTCGATACCGCCAAGCATACCTTTTAGCGCTTCGCTAGATTTTTCTCTATCTTTTTCTAGTATTGCAAAGCGTGCCCTGATAGCGTCAGTCGCTTTCGCGGTCGTGCCCAGCTGCTCGTAAGCCCGCGTTTGCTCTTTAAGCACTTCAAGCAATTCTTCATTGATGCCTTTGTATTTCTCGGTGTGCTCAATATCGTACATGAGCGCAGCAAGCGAGCTGCTATTACCAAACAAGGCTTGCTGCTTGATAAGCCCATCAATACTGTCTTGCACTGATCTATTGGCATCAGCAAGCTTCTTAGTTAATTCTAACTGCTCCTTGGTTTGTGTTAATGCTATCAATTGGCTGGTATCAGCAGCGCCAAACTTGCCGACACTAATATCGTATTTAAGCGCCGCTAGCGCGCTGTCATTGCCAAACAATGCAATCTCACGCTTTAGATTTGCAACACCATCTTGTACAGCTTTGACCGCATCGGCTGCCATTTTTTGTGCGGCAGACACGACTGCCTTTCTTCCTTTCTTGATACCAACCGCCATACCTTCAGCAGTCTGCTCACCAACTTTCTTCATGACCCGTGATGGCGAACGAATATCCAGCACGCTCTTAGCTTTAGCAACTGCGCTTGATGCCATACTGCCGATTGCAGTAGCAACACCGCTTGCGCCTTGCTTAATACCGTTAATCAAACCGTTGACGATATCTCTACCGACTTGCAGCATACGACCGGGCAATTCTCTGAGCGTAGTCATGATGGTGCTTTTGATATTAATAATTGCGCCGCGAGTGTTAGCCACACCTCTATCCCAAGCCGCTTGCATGGTCGCAACCGTGTTCAAGACATAGCTTTTTATCTTATTAAACTCAGTGTTAAGCCCGGCACTGATAGCAGCCCAGTTTTTAACAACTAGATAACCACCGGCCGCGATTAAGGCGATGGCTGCCACAACCGCAAGTATTGGACTGGTTAAGACAGCTAGTGCAGCATTGAAAGTCCAAGTCGCTGCGGCGCCTACACCTGCCGCCACTGACCAACTTGCGGTTGCCACAGTCATCACACCTGCTTGCACCGCTGCTGCGGCTGCCTGTACTTTCAATAGTATCAATGGCGCATTTGCTGCAATCAAAGCCACTGTAAGCGCACTTACTGCTACGCCTAGCGCAATAAAAGCAGGTTGATTCTCACTGACGACACGTTTTATTTCATCCCAGTTTTGATAAACCAAGGCTCCAGTCGCAAGTAATATACCAAGGCCTAGAACTGTTAGCCCCATCGTAGTGCCTAATGCGGCGTAGGCTAGCTTTAAACCATCAACAGTAGTCTTTGCTGCCGTAAATCCATCAACTGCTAGCTTTAGACCAAGTACTGTGCCAACTAATGATCCGCCAATAAGTGTGATTTGCTGAATCAGTTCGGGATTAGCAGACACCCATGTGCCGACAATTGCGACCATAGGGGTCATCTTTAGCAGCAGTTCATTTAATGCAGGTATAAAGGCATCGCCAAGACTCGCCACCACTCCATCTATATTGTTTTTGATTAGGACCATTTTATTGGCAGACGTTGCGCTGATTTTCTCAAATTCAACATCCATTGAACCAAAGTAATCCTTGGTTGTATTGACGGTCTCACCAAGCATTTCCCAGTTGTTTTCTAGTACGCCGACACTCCCTGCGAGCATCGTTATATCATCGCCAAATTCTTTACCGATGATCAAGGCGTTCGTGCCGATACGTTTTGACTGCTCTAGCTTATTGATAGCCTCAAGATAAGTAATAATGGCCTGCTTACCATCAGTTGCGACCAGCTTACTAAAATCATCAATATTTAACCCCAACTGCTCAAAGCCGATTAATTGAGACTTGGTGGCATTGTCCAGTGTAGAAAATGAAGTTAATAATGAATTGACCGCCGTAGAGGCAACCTCGGCAGGCTTACCCATGGCAATCAATGCACCGGTCAAGCCTAACGTTGCGTCCTCTGACAAGCCAAAGACTTTAGCGACACCACCGACACGTTGCAGTGAATCAATGAGCTGGGCGGCGGTAGCAGGGGTGTTGTTTGATAGCGTATTAATCGCATCGCCCAGACGGTCGATATTTTCAATAGGTATCTGAAACACGTTAGCGATTTTCGCCATGCTATCAGCGGCTTGCTGCGCTGGTATATCAAAAGCAACACCCATCTTTGCCATGACTTCGGTGAAGTGAACCAAGTCTTTTTCTGCGATACCCAATTGACCGCCGGTAGCGGTAACAGCGGCTAGCTCTTCAAAAGTCTGCGGTATCTGCGTTGTCAGCGCCTGTAGCTCTTTACGCATATTTGCCAAGCCATTGCTTGAGGCAAAGTCTACAGTCTTATCAATCTCAGCCATCGAGCTTTCAAACGACATCGCTGTCTTTAATGATAATGCACCCATACCGGCAAGCGCTGTACCAACAACCAATGCCGCCTTGGTGGCGCTCTTACCCATTTGCCCAAAACTGGTGCTAGAGTTTTCTCGCGCTCGCCTGAGCTCATTATTATATCTGGCAGTATTTGCCTCCATAATAATTTGGATTCTACTCAATACCGACGCCATATCGCCACCCTATGATTAATTGTGATTGTTTTGCTGATTGACTTTTGATTTTAGGAAGTCTTTTAGCGCGGCTGCTTGAGCTTGTGCTTGCTGTTTGGCGTCTTGTATCCGTTGCTGTTCTTTTTGTTCAGGCGTTTGCAAGCTATAATCAAACAGCATAAAGTCTTCGACGCTTAGCTTTTCCTCACCGCCATAATTCTGCTTGCGCAAAGTGGCAAACTGTATATCTAAAAACTTCCCACCGAACGGCTCTACGTACTCATAAAATGCTTGCCACTCTGTTAGCTCTTTTGATGTGATGTTGTCATCAATCCAAGCCACTGACTTGCTCAAATGAGCGGCAAGTCGAAACTTAAATATACGTAGCGGGTGGGCGATTAGTTTTTTGCAGCTTCTTCTTTTGCCTCTGGTTGCAGGGCGTTGATGTCGCTTGATGCGTCGAAGACTTTTGACACAATGGCAGATGGAAAGCCTTTGACCATTTCCAAGTCGTCATCGTTAAACTCTAAAACACCATTTTCATCACACACTGAGTAGATAAATATCACAGCGCGGACGCCGTTGTTTTTTTGCTCTTTTTGCATTTGACGCTCTAAGCCTTCACGCTCAGCAGCAGTCATCACCTTAATAAACACTTCACCAAGGTCGGGAATCTCAATGGATTTGACGCTGGTTTTTAACTGCATAAAGTCTGCTTTGCTCAGGATTTTTCTTGATTCTTTTGTGCTCATATTGCTGCTCACTTATTAGTTAGGGATAATAAAAAAGGAAAATAAAAAGGCGTAGAGCCGGTTAGACCACTACACCTATAAAATTATTGCGCGAAAACCAACGACTAGACTGTTGGTGTTACTTCTGAGCTGATAACTAATACGCCTTCAACTTTTAGCATGTCCTTTTGCTCAGCGACCAAGTTAAACTCTTTGATCATACCGTCAAAGATAAAGCCTTCACCGGCAGCATCTATAAAGGTAATCTTATTTTTCAGCGTCGTATTGTTATTAAAAGCCGCTTTCAGCTCCATATGCTGAGGATCAGTCGGCATGTAGTACAAAGTAAACGCTATTTCTGACGTTTCGCGGAAGTTGGCCACTGCGTTCACAGTAGACGTGGCATCAGTAGGCGTCACATCCACCACTGTTTTGGGTAGATTAGGCATATCCATGCTGTTCAAAAACTGCACTTGGTTAAAAGTGGGCACATCATCGGTTGCAATACTCCAGGTGTACTGCGTGTTTACCAGCTTATCGGTTGAAATAGCCATATTTGTCACTCTCTCATTTGTGGGCGTTATATCTGAGGCTAATGCCTGAGATTGCATAATAGCGGTTGCTATGTTTGTTTAATTGGTTTGCCAGATATGGCATTCGATACTTTGTCTAAATAGCTTGGCGTCGTCCTCATACATATATCGGCGACTGTCATAGTGAAAAGGCTGCACGTTATTTTTAAGTATCTCAATCATCTGATTCGTCGTGTCTTCACAGCCATCATAATTGCTGTGATAGACATCCAACTGCAAGTAAGCCATCTCGCGACCGGTATAGCCCATGATGACGTTGGTGGCATTGGTGTTTAGTACGGTATAGACCAGATAAGGCAACCCTTTCTCAGAGTCAAGCCTGACCAGTGGATAGACCTTATTTTCAAACAGCGCACTTAGGTGGCTGTATATCACCTCGCTAGCTTTCATTGTTTATCCTTGTTAGCCAATCAGTACCTTATCAATCTCAACTTTCCATTTTTCTTTAAACTTATTCACACCTTCTTCATGCTTGCTGTCTACGGCAGGTCGCAGGAAGGGCGCGGCGGCCATTCTGCTAGTACCATTTTCGATGAAATACCAATAGTACGCCTTGCCAGATATATAGATGCCAACGGAAGGCTTTTCGGTATATCTCATTTGCTTTGAGCGTATATTCTTTTTAAGCAGACCTGTTCTTTCTGGGGCGCGGGCCTTTGCTTCTTTCTTGATAGGTTGGATTCCAGCATTAAGGGCTTTCATCATCACCTTTTTTTTGGATGTATCCGCGAGTCTGTCAAACTGACTTTCTAGCTCATCCAAGCCTTCTATTCTAAAATCGACGCTCATAATGGAATCCTAGATAATAAAAAGCCCACCGACTGGTGGGCTTTTCTTATTCATCGACTAAATTTAGATAAACATAATAACCGTAAGGTGGGTTTAAAACGAATACCCAATAGTTATTCTCTATTAAGTCATTTATCCATATCTGCGCCCAGTTTAATTGCTGCGCTGGTAGTTTGCGGCGAGGTGAGTATTTCATAATCGATGCTTAGTAATACTATTGAACAACACAGTCGCCGACCATTTTATTAGTCATAGCGAACCATGCAGGTATAGTTTTTTGATACCGCTTTAGCCATAACTTTTGATTGTGGCGCTCAAACTCAGCCTTACACCGCTTGATTGAGCGCTGGATATAAGTGGCACTGGTTATATCAATGATTTTGACAACAACCCATATTGCAACAATCGCTTTGATTAATAAAATCATAAAAATTCCTATTCAAACTTAGAACTTAATAGTTTACCGCTGTCGTCAAATTCACACATTCCAGTATGTTTCGATTCGGCATTGAGCTGATTCTTTGCGTAGAACTGAAACCATAATTCGTGATTAGTTTCTTTTTTATATTTTAGGTTGCTGTGAATAATATCCATTGAGCGCGGGTTGCTTAGTTTGTCTTGTATATCAACCTGACAATCGGTAAGTAATTCAGCCTCAGACCTATCGCCTAGATTCGGTATACCGCTAAGTGTATTCGCTTTCTTTTCTTCTGGCCCTGCCTCAGTATTCTTTACTTCACCTGAGCTGCAAGCTGTTAGTAATAAAGCTATTGCTAACACTGTGACAATATTTTTCATATTATTATTACCCGCTTCATAGTCGCTAATAGAGTGGCAGAAATTGACTTAGCCTTCTTAGTCAATATATCACAATTTACTCAGCAACACTCTTAAGCATCAGCGTTAGATGCTCTCGGCCGCTTCTGGCATCGGCTAAAGGTTCGCCATTTATCTCATAACGTCGACCATTATGCTCTATTTGCATAGTGCTATCGATGTCGGCACGGTAGCGAATGATGCAGCGCGCGATGGTTTGACTATTGGCGGCTTGAGCGATCAGCACGTCTTTGACGCTTAAAGGCTCCATAGACGCCCACAATTTCAGATATGTCGTCCATGTTGATGCCAGTACAGCGCCAGTAGAGGAGCGGCCACTGGTTTGTTTGAGTACAGTGATACGCTGCCGCAATGTACTCGCTTTTGTGTTAGCTTGCTGTTGCGCTACGAGTGCTCTCATGATAGCTCCTAAGTAACCACAGGGGTGCGATACGGGTAGAGTAGGGCAACCACTGGCTGGGGTAGATAATTACCATTGGTTGGGGCTGTGTTATCCACGTTGCGGTTATCATCGAAGTACCCAACCAGCATCAAAGCAGCCACTTTGATATCGTCATGCCCCGTTGCTGGTGTGTCTTTATCGATATAGCGATTGATAGCAGAGTCGGCGGCAGCGATAAACATCGTCAGCGTGGCGTCATTGGCATCGTCGTCATAGCGCAGGTGATGTTTGACTTCCTCAAGTGTTACCCATGCCATCATCATCCCCTTTTGTGTCGTCGTTCGCTGCTGGTGTTTTAGTAAATGGATTGTCACTAGCGTCACGCTTAGCGATAGCAGCGAGGCTAAAGTTCTGCTGCTGAATCATGGGGCTTTCACCACCAGATACAGCGGTGTAGCCGATTTTGGCGCGGGCTTCATTCGGTGATAGTATCGAGCCGCCGACCGCTTTGGTTAGATATTCCATTTGACTGGACGAATCCATTCTTAACAGTCCATCAAGACAAAACTCGGTTTCAACGCCATTTTCTAAATCTAAGTGCTCATTGAGTAGGTTTTCGATACTCTCAAGATAGTGCTGTAGGCAATCGCTATAGTAGATATCGTTATAGTCGCTGACTTTACCAGCGGGGGGCGGTGCCAAGCCGACTTTAAACGCCGGTACACTAAACGCGGTACATATAATCTCACCTGACAGCTTGAGTTGCTCAACCAGCTGTGCGTCTTGTGCGGCGACGGATATTGCTTGGTACGTCACCCCATCACTAAGCACGGCGGTGCGCCCTGTGCCAGTACCAGAGTAATTGGCGTTCCACTTTTTGCTCATATCTTCTGATGTTTCTTTGGTTATTGCCCCTGGTGTCACCAAAATACCTGATGGCCGCGACGCATTAGCAAAGAAAGCATGAGCATTGCGCTGAATACTGACGCCTTGGCTCGCTGATAGGGCGCAAGCCGTAATAGGAGACAAGCCGACTAATGGATGATAAAAGCAGTTAAAGCGGTCATGGATGATCTCAGATGCGGGGACAATAATGTCATCAGCTAAGTTAAACAATCTGTCGCGGCGCACTTGATAAAATACATTGCCATTTGGATCAACGAGTGGCTTTACGCGCTCAGAGTTTAAGATAAGCAGCTGCCATATATCGCCATATATGTCACGCACCTTCCACACATAGGTATTGCCGTGTGCCGTTTTTTGTGAGGCCCAGCATTCAAAAAACTGCTGCGTGTTTTGATAGTGGTTTGGTTTGGCCAATAGCTTATTGGCGCGGCTTTTTGTTTCTTGACTGACGCCTGCGACCTTTTTTTTGGTCTTTATTTTGAGCTTACCGATGTCGCGAGTGATAAGCGACATACAAGCAAACACGGCATGATGGCGCATCTGGTCGTTTTTACTGACTTCAATTTCTTCATTTCGTTGCCATGCGCCAGTAAATGGTTCATGTATCGTGTGCCAAACATCGCCATCATTGACAGCCTGGGCGGTGTTTGCTGATTTTTTGCCAGCTATCCAATCAATAAACTTGCCCATAATGTTTACTCGTCGTCGGTTTTGGTGTCGGTTTTGGTACCTTCATTGGTGAGGGTACCATCGTCAGTTTTATCTTTAGGTTTAGATTTTCGCTTGGGTTTAGCGGGTGGTACCGCTTTTGCAAATCCAGTTACGATCAAAATATTACCTTCAAATTCAGTAACGTTATCGACCATACCTGCTGGGCCGTTGGGGGCGTCTTTGATGTATTCAATATCCATAATTAACCTCGTTTTTTAAGAGTAGATACGGGTAGCGAAGGAATGGCACTACCAATACCTACTCGTAAAAAATCCCAGCGCTATGACTGGGATTTTGGTTAGCTATCATTTTGCATGGTTAGCTATTGTTTACGGGATAACGTTCGTGTAGTCAATATAAGCAGCAGCAGCGGCACGGCGTTTAGACCAAGTAATATGGCGTTCCGCACGGATGGCAGTCATGTTTTTCTGCCACAAGTTAACGAGGGTCGATGCGCCCATGTCGATGGTCGCTTGATCACTAAATGCCACTTCGACGTCGCCATCATCCGCTAAATACAGTTCAGAGGGTTTGATTAGCGCGATAACATCGGCAGCAGTCTCGGACTCAATAACGGGCAATCCGTTTAGGGTTTTTTCACCTGATAGAGCATCCATGCCGCGATAGTATGGATTACCCAGTGCATCACGCAGCTCGCTCATGTCACTTGCACGAGTTTCACTCATGACGTAGTAAGCCCCATTTAGCGAGAGTTTGTTACTAATAAATGTTTTACGTAAAGCAGCGAGGTCGACGTTATACTCAGCAACACCAACGCCAGTATGGTCAATCTTGGTTGCGCCGTTAAGCACACCAGCTGGGCGGTCGTCTGTTGCAGCGGCAGTATCGATAAATGTATCGTCAATCACCTCTGCGCACGCTTCAATTAAATCATCACGCATCATCTGATCGGCGCTTGGTGAGGCAAGCTTGAGCAGTTCATCAGTGCGTACAATGATACCCGCAACTTTATGATGGCCAATATTAACTGACATAAATGTCGGATTTGTCGCTGGCTTTGGTTTGCCTTCGCCGACCCAACCCGCCACACTTCCGCTCGCAGCTCCAGGGATTTTGGCATTAAATGGGGCAGCGCGCATCATGGGCGCAAGCTTATCAACGATGGTTTGCTCTCGTAATAGTTCAATGAACTCACCAGCAAGCTGGTTTTCGATGATTAAATCGCTTGAATTACTAGTATCGAGCACGACCGCCTTTTCTAGCGCTTGGATGACACGCGGGTCCATACCTTGCGACTTGGCAATATCGATGGGGCTGACATAGTTGCCCTGCTTTTGTTGTAGGACGGCCAAAGCTTTTGCCTTGGTTAGCTGAGCAAAGCCAATACCTTTTTTGGCGTGATTTGGCTTAACTGTCACGCCTTTATCGGCTTGCGTAGGGTCTTTTGCACCTTCAGCGCTTGCATTCGCTTGCGCTGAGTTTTCGCCGCCTGCGGGTGTGGCGTCTTTTTGCGCATCGGCGGCATCTTTGATGATTTCGTCGACGCGGTCGAGATTCTTTTGTAGCTTTGCGATGTCATCATCAATCGCTTGTATCTGCGATTCTTCATCTTCATTAGTACTGCGATCTTCATCGAGTGATTTTTTGAGGATGCCAGTCTTAAGTCCTTTTTTAGACTTAATCGTGGCAAGAATCTGTGCGCGGCGTTGTTCCCAGGTCATAGGGGTTCTCCAATTTTAATTAACGGTATGCTGCCCCGATTTGGGTCAACTAAGGTGATGGTTTTGGATTTTTGCGCTACTGGCTCATGGTTAGCCAATGGCGCGGTTTTAACGCTTTTAGGTGTGGTTGTATCGGCCGTAGATTTTGGCGGCGTGTCAGTAGGGTTTTGAGCGTCCAAAAAAGCTTGCTTGATATTTTTTACGCTGGTTATCTTCCCATCAGGGTTTGCAGGGATGGTAACGGCTGATAACTCATACCATTCCCACTCTTTAATGTGTAGGCCGTAGCTGTCATCAAGGTATTGGTACTCAAGCAGGCGAAAGCCAATAGACAAACCCTTGACCAGTCCAGACTTGATAGACTGCCATGCCTCATCAATGCGATTTTTAAGCGGCCCGTCGTCGTCAATTTTGACGATGGTTGCGGTGATCTCAATGCCATCAGTGGTGACAGTAGCGGCGGTGACTTCACCAATCGGCTCATTGTGCTTGTGCTGCCACAATAACGGCATGGGCAGGGCAAACTGGGCGCCTTCCATATCCATGATGTCGTTGTCACGGTCCTGTTTGGGAGTGGAGGCGATGCCAGTAATCGTGCGTGTATCGCCATCCTCGCTAATCTCTTTGACTTTTAAGGTGCTGTAGGCTTTGGTCATAGTGAATCTCGTTATAAAATTTGGGCAAAATAAAACCGCCCTTATCGGCGGTCTTGGTTGTCTTTTTTACGTCGCTTTGAGTAAGTGACGATGGCTATGTCAATCGCCAGCAAAATGGCTTTGAGTATTCGTGATTTATTTGTCATGGCATCTACTCACTTATGTGGTTTTTCTGGCAGCGGCATCGTCGGTCTTAGCTGATAGCCTTTGCCATTGGTGCCATCATAATCAATGGGTTTAACGGGTTTTCTGAATGCGGTTAATGACGCGCAAATCGTGCCTAAAACTAAACCTGCCATGAATATAAGTGCGAAAAGAACGTTATAGCTTAGGTAGATGCACATAATCAAATCCTAGATGTAAAAAACCCACCGATAGGTGGGTTTAGTTTGCTAGTTATTTAATTTATTAGTAAGACACACGTAACTTACTAACAATGGAACTAGTTGTATTTTCGTCTTGTGAGGGGTGTTTAGGTTTGATTCCTTTTACCAGTTGATCGCCTATTGACTGAGGGAGATAGCAGTTAATTGCGAAATGCTGATAAGGGTTATCAGGCAGAGAAAAAACTGGCTGAGTCCGTTCGCCTTGTTTTACAAATTTATTTAGCACTGCTTTGAATGGCTTTTCTTCACCTCTAACAACCCAATATCCGATATTTTCTTTAAAGTCACTTTCATCATAGTCCGAGTCTATATTAATATTTACCCAGTCATTTTCTTCTATGGTTTCGCGTATATACCAAGACTTGCGAAGCGGTGCCTCTGCATGCCATATTTTAGCTCGATCCATAGCTTGCAGAGAGTACCCTGCCTGAACATTATTAACTGCTAACGATTTAGCAAATTCAAAAGCTGTTTTTTCTAATTCCTCGAACGTTACATCTATACTCATTGCATCACACTCCATGTTAAAACATCGTTTTGATTGAATTAACTTATGTTGGGGGCGTGATTTATAATTCAAGAGTTTAGATGAAAAATAGCGCTGGTCCATCTGTGTTAGGCGCTTCAGGATTAAGGCTCATCAAGGCGACCCCATTCAGCATGCCAATGACAGGATCAATCTTTGCGGTACCAGATTCAGCTTTACTAATCATCGTGCCACTACCGCGCACCACGGTACGAGAGTTGCCCACACACCACGCCATCATATCTTGGTCAGCGTGTAGTAAGTGCTTTCGCGCGATTTTGTTTTCTGAAGTTTTGATATAGCCTGCCATCTTAAAGCCTTGGCTAACCCCGATAAGCTTGTCCTCAGGTATTTCTACAGCAGTCAGCTCTTCAATCAGCGTGCCAATGCCGAGCGGGTCAAGCCCGATACTGTCAAGTTTGCCGCTGTCATGTATTTGCTTGCATAACTGAGCGACTTGCTCTGACTCATCCCCGATGTTTTTTACAATAATAAGATCGCCATCTTTTTCAAATCCCTTCAACGTTGGAGCGATAGACATACGGCGTTCTAATGCGATTGTATGACACCATGCGCGGGTCCATACCCACCAAGGTTTGACTTGCACCTTTTGATTGGTGATGCTGTCAGTGTATTCGCGTAAGACAGTAGGCAGACGACCGATGGCAGCAAAGCCGAGTAAGTCGTCAAGACCACCGCCATCGATGCCGACAGTAATGACTTCCGATGCTTCAATCAGCTCATCAAGCGTAAATGGCTTAGGTGCTTTAGCAGCTTCCCAGAACTCAGCAGCTGCCCAACGATTGGCGCGTAGCGAGATGCCGATTTGCACGTTTAAGTGCTTAGCAGTAAAGTCTTGCAGCTCTTCTTTACCCTCATCTTCTGCTTTTTTAAATTCACGCTCTAAGAACTTAACACTGACAGACGCCCCAAGATTGGGGTTAGTGATATACCAGTTTTCTGGGTTGAGGTATAACTCATCGTCGATGTATTTTTGTGGGAACTCATAGAGCAGCCCCAAGAACTGCGGGTCAACGACTTTGCCATCGCGTACTGCGCGTGCATAGTCTAGTTTTTGTTTAAAGATGCCAGCAGGCTGCTCATCTGGCATCGTACTTAGATATACAACAAACCCTTCAGGGCGTGATGCCAATCCGCCAGTCGCTTCACGCAGCATAGAGGCGGCATTGGCGCGTTTGCCAAATAACCAAAGCTCATCGATGAGCACATAACTGAATTTACTGCCCCCTAACGTGTCAGATTCAGCCGCATATACCTTTAGTGTGGCATTGGTACCTAAATGCGTAATAGTACGCGTGTGCGGCGATACGTTGAACATGGCAGCCAGTTCGGGGTCAGCGCTAATCATGTCGCTTGCAGGGCCGTAACTGGCATTAGCGACTTCTTTCGTTGGGGCAATGATAGCTAAGCTTGCACTAAAGCGCTCATTAAGCACTAGCGCGATCATCATAATGCCAGCGGCTAGCGTTGACTTGGTATTCTTTTTACTGATAAGCAGAAAGAACTCAGTAATTAGTCGCTCTTTACTCTCAGTGTTATAAGCGCCAAAAATAGCAGCGATAAACTCACGAGCCCATTCGCGGGTAACATCACCGGCGGGTGGGCTGCCAATCATATCGACTAGTATTAGACTGTCAAATATTTTGAGTGCAATATCAGCCACGTCCTGATTGAGCGGCTTGCACGGCATCAATGACTCACCGGCGACGATGCGCTTTTCCCAGTCGGGCAAGGCTGTCGACCAGGTATCTATCATGATGGGCTCTTATTGCGTTGTCTTAGATGTGAGTAAATCCTGCTGATTGCCTAACGTCGCAAACCTACCAGTGTTAGTAGCGGTCTTAGCATCTAGCTTGCCTTGCTCTTTCTTACCAATCGGGGCAGGTTTCGGCTCTTCGTATTGGATAGCAATAGTGGCGCAGCTGATACGGTCTTTCATCGACTTGGCTGGGTTCTTATATACAGTCTGAAAGAAGTGTAGGGCGTTGACGAGCTCAACGACTTCAGCGGTTTCGCCTTCAGTAGTTTCACCAGTCTTTAAAAGTTTAATGGCACGTAATTCTGTGATGCGGTCTTGAACCAACTCATCGTCATCAAGATTCTTAAGTTGCCGTTTTGCATTTGCTTCGTTTTTAGCTTTATAACCAGCAGCTGCCATCGCCTCTAATTCGTCAAGGCCGTCAGCGACGTTTTGACAGTACGCTTCCTTTCTTTTAGTTAGTGACATAATGAGAACCTTTCTCAATTAAATGTAATCGGAAAAATGGAAAAATAATTTCAATTTAGGATTTTTTTTGCGCGTGGGAGGGGGCGTGGTGTCCGCTGGGTTTGCCCAGAAATAAAAACACCACCCCCCGGG
>TARA_R110002051_G_scaffold47576_4_pt1 | contig 26001 bp, 27 predicted proteins | sample TARA_R110002051 | Tara Oceans TARA_R110002051 (sample SAMEA4397023) | marine metagenome | biome: Polar Biome; feature: [MES] marine water layer (ENVO:01000295) within the mesopelagic zone...; material: water (ENVO:00002006), including particulate matter (ENVO:01000060) such as......
CTAAGCCATTTCTGGGGGGTTGTGTCCCGAAAACGGCAAGCGCGCATTTTTGCAAAAAGTCGAAATCTGGCATTTCTGGAAAAATAAATGGCTTAGGTACGCCGTTTTTTTTTCTGGAGAGGCCCGATATCGACCCCTCGCCAGGTCGGATCCGGCACGTTTTCTGAAAACGCCCTCGCTTAAACGGCCATTTCAGGCCCCGCCCCTAGCTGGCGCGTATGTCGACGGGGACGAGCGCCCAGGGGCACCTATATAGACGAGCGATAGACGAGCGCCCAGGGGCACCTATATAGACAGCCCTAGCTCACACTGTGTTGTTGGGAGTTGCGAGGGCTTTACCCCCTTTATATCATCCCCGTGGCAAAAGGCCACACACTACCCTACAGAAGAGGCACCCCACCATGCGCGCACCACAACTCGTTGCCCTGCTCGCCGCAGCGATCCCGCAGAGGCAGAACGTCCTAATCGTGTCCGATCCCGGCGTTGGGAAAACGTCACTACTCCCGGTCGCCTGCGGGATTGCCGACGCCGACCTAATCACTTCACATCCCGGCGTCGAAGATCCGACTGTCCCGGCGGGCTTGCCTTCTCTGAATCCGAACAAAAAGGGCGAGGCGACTTTCTTTCCTTTCGGCGCCCTGGCGCGCGCCCTCCGGGCGACTCGTCCGACCGTGTGGTTTCTAGATGATTTTGGACAGGCTACCCCGGCCGTACAGGCCGCCTACATGCAGCTCCTATTAGCTCGCCGCTGCGGAGAACACGTTCTCCCCGATTGCGTCTCCTTTGTCGCCGCAACAAACCGACGCGCGTCGGGGATGGGAGTGTCTGGGATGCTCGAACCGGTGAAGAGCCGTTTCGCCACCATCGTGACACTAGAGGCACACATAGACGATTGGTCGCAGTGGGCCTCTAGTGCCGACATACACCCGATGGTATACGCCTATCTCCAATTCGAGACGGATATGCTGCACAAGTACGAGGCGACTGCCGATATGACCAACACCCCGTCGCCGCGCACCTGGGAAAACCTTTCTAACGTACTTTCCTGGAACTTGGAAACCGGCGCGCGAGAAGAGGCCGCGAGGGGTGCAGTTGGCGACAATGCTGCGGATCATTTTTTCGCTTTTGAAGAAATGCACGCAAAGCTGCCAACGGCCAACGCTATCCTGGCCGACCCGGAGGCGTTCGATATTCGGAATACAAATATCTCCGCCCTTTATGTTGTGGCGACGACCCTCGCCATCCGCGCAGACGCTGGTACCTTCGCTGCCGTATGTCGGTTCGCTGAAAGACTAGAGGCCGAAGGGCGTGGCGAATTCGCTGCGCTCCTGTTGCGTGACGCGCTGCGCCGGTCGCCGGAACTGAAGGCGACCCCCGCATATGCTGCGGTTCTCACCGGCCCGGTCGGCACGATCCTGTCCGGTTCGTCCATCTCTTAACACCTCACACCTAATTGTAGGGAGTTCCCACCATGAAAAAGTCAGCGAGCATTCAGGGCAGCGCGATCCTAGTTTCGCTAGGAATATCGAAGTGGAACGCGCGCAAATTCGACAGCGTGGCGACCCGCGAGATCGAGAGCGCGCACGGCGCGCAGGACGCGGGAAAATTCTCTAAGAAATTGCTGGCGAAAAAGGACGCCGTTACCGACGAGCCGAATGAGTACGGCGCGCTAATGTCGATACTCACACAAGCGCGAACAGACCACTATCACAACTCGCTCGCGTGGGGCAACCAGGGGTGGCGACTGCTCCCCGTAGGCAATTACGACGAGTATATGGATTGCCAGCGGAAGCACCTCCGCGCGTTCTCGTCGGCGCTTCCCAAGTTGGTACGCGCCTACCCTGCGCTACGTCTCGCTGCGCCCGCTGCCCTGGGGACATTGTTCAACGAACGCGACTACCCTGCGCCAGATGCAATCGAAGAGAGGTTCGCCATCAATTATGAGCGCGAGCCGCTCCCGGTTTCCGGCGAGTCAATAGTGGATGAGCTAGCGGCGCCCCAAGTCGCAGAAGTTCGCGCGGAATATGCGGCCAAGCTGCACGCCAACATAGACGAGGCGACACGCGCCGCGATGGACGACGCCCGGAAACGGGTAGGCAAAGTCGTTAGGGAAATCGCCGCTACGATGAACAAGACGAAGGGCCAGGCCGGATTCGGTTTCAAGGACTCAAAAGTTGGCAACGTCAAGCGGGTCGTTGAAGCGATGCGCCGTATGAATGTGACCAACGATGACGAGTTCGACGGGATGCTCGACCGCATCGACAGGGCCTTCGGCGATGTGGACCCGCAGACCCTCCGCGACGACAAAAAGGAACGGGCCAGCGTGGCCAAAACGGCCGACGAGATCGTCGCCGACATGGGCGCCATCTTCGGAGGTGCAAAATGAACGAGACAGCAGCGGGGAAAATGGCAGCGGCGCGTGCGGATATGCTGACAGCGTGCCCCTTCTGGGGCGCCCTGGCGCTCCGCCTAGTATTGGTCGAAGACCCGACCTGCGCGACGGGATGGACGGACGGTGTCTCGCTGGGCTACAGCCCGGAATACGTCAACGCGCTCTCACACGACGAGCGGGTTTTCCTAATCGCCCACGAAGTCGCCCATTGCGCGTTCGGTCACCCGTGGCGGCGCGATGGCCGGGATCACTTTCAATTCAACGTGGCGACGGATCTCGCGATCAATTCGGAATTAGCCCGACATGGTTTCAAATTGCCGACGAGCCAAACTCATAGCGAGTTCATTGCGGGCGGCCGGGGCGTGCTACTCGACGCGGAATACGAGGGGCGTGGCGCAGAGTGGATCTACGACAGGACGGCGGACGCTGCACCTGAATCGGACGACGAGGACGAGGGCGGTGCAACGGCAGAGCGCGAGGGCGGCGACCACGGAGAGGCCGAAGAGGGCGACGAGCGCGACACTCCCAACAACGCGCCCCCAGGAAGCGACGAGGACGGCGAGGACGAGGACGAGGACGAGGGAGGGGGAGAGGCCGAAGAGGGCGACGAGCGCGACGAGGGCGACACCGGTAGCGCAGAGTTGCCGGGCGAGGTGCGGGACGCACCTGAATCGACCGGCGAGGGCGGCCATGACATGGGGGAATCCGAATGGCGCCAGGCGACTATTGAGGCGGCGATGATGGCGAGCGTGCGCGGCGATACCGGCGGCCACATCGACCGGTTCGTCGACCTGGCGACTAGGCCGCGATTGGATTGGGTAGCGGTGCTGCAGCGCTTTACCTGCGAACTGGCCCAAGCGGATTATACCTGGCGCCGCCCGAACGCGCGTTACGCGCCGTTAGGCATCTACCTCCCGGCACTCGCCGCTGATGGCCTGGGGCCTGTCGTGATCGCGATTGATACGTCGGGCAGCGTCGACGACGTACAACTCTCGCGCATCGAAGCGGAGGCGCGCGCGGTCGTGGCGGAGGCCCACCCAATACGCACGACCGTCGCATATTGCGACACGCGCGTTAATGCGGTCGAGACGTTCGAGCGTGGCGACCCGGTGACACTGACGCCGAAGGGCGGAGGCGGGACCGACTTTCGACCGGTGTTCGACTACGTTGCGGGTATGGACGAGCCTCCCGCGTGCCTCATCTACTTTACAGACCTGTACGGCGTGTTCCCCGCCGTCGCGCCGGATTATCCCGTGCTATGGGTTAACACCGGGCGCTACGACTTCGCGCACGCTAGTGTGCCGTTCGGGGAGGTAGTGCGGGCAGGGTAGGCCAACCGAACCGGTAGTCGGGCTGGCGGCCCTGGGGTATGGCGCCCTGGGGTCGCGCCTTTTTGGGGGTACCCCAGGGTAGGGTAGGCCCGCCCTCGTTGCTTAGGCGGCAACCTCGTCGGCCGTTTGCCAAACTCGTCGGGCATTCTGGGCGCCCTGGGCCGCTGCGGCCTCCGCCTACCGTCACGGGAGGCGCCAAAGGCCGCCAGTATGGGCGGGTACGGGGATTGCGGGGAAGCGTGCGCGGGGATGCCCACAACGCGTTGTGAGGCACCTGGGGGGTGTCCTGGGATGGGGAGGAGGGTAGGAGGTTGGCGCCCGTTAGGCGGCGCCCTGTGCATCGACAGAACGTACGTACGCGCGTGAACGGTTCGAACCGCCGGTTCCGAACCAGAACTCCACCGGTTCCGGTTCCGGCCGGAGGCGGCCGTGTCGCACGCTCCGACACTGGCCGGGCGGGCGCGTTCCGCATAGGCTGCGCCATGCGTTTCGCATAGGCTGCTATGCGCAGTTTCGCATAGGCTGCTATAGGGGCAGCAGCATAGGCGCGGTACCCCCCCCCAAGTTGCAGCCAACCACCCGTACTTGTACAACCCAACACACATCGCCCCAGTACCAGGCCCAATCCCCAAAAAATCTACTATATTGCACTAGAATCTGATAATATCCCCAATTCGCCCAACTTGGATGGAGGCTTTATATGGCAGTCAACGGCATAGGCATTGTGGAGCAGTTACGGGGCCGCATGAAGTTCTACCATGTAGGCGATCCAGTACGCAGGGATATGAAGAGTGCTTGCGACACGATCAATGAGTTGCTGGATGTTCAGTTGAGGGAGACTCACACTGCTGCGTCTGTTGGTGCCTGGCTGGACGCGGAAGGCGTCAAGTTATTGCCCTGGCAGCGCAAGCGTTTGGGGCTGTCCCCCACCCGAACGGACCCCGAAAAGCAAGGAACACTTGAAAACGTGCAGTAAACGGCTTGGTTGTGCCATTTTTTCTAAAAAAAACACCGAGCTATGAACAGATCCAGAACAAAAGTAAACAAGTTAAACAATAAACAACCTATGGGTGGGGGTGATGGCGGCTCAGTTCTGGACAGGGTTGGCCCGCGTCCTTTTGTCGCCGTCGCCTCTGCGATGATCGTGACGGCCGTCAAGGATATGCGTGAGCTTCGCCCTTCTTCGGACAGAAGGCACGGGTATACGCGAAACCGCATCGACGCCACGCTTTGGCTGGTGAGCAGTGCGGCCACGCCCTGGTTCGACACCTCGAACGTGGACCAGCAGTATGCTCTTGACGGCATGGATTGGGTGAAACACGCACGACAGGTGCTTGACGAACACACTGGCGATCTGTCGCTCGGTCAGTTGAAGTTGTTGAGGGACGGCATAAGCTATTTGAGTGGTTGGTAGCATAAGGGCCATGATCGAGTTATGGTCTACGCAGATAGCGTGTAGTCCAGGGGACGACGAACGGAGGCATTTGTGATGAACGGGAAGAACGGGAAACTCAAGAAGTTGCTGGGTATGCGTCAGCGTCCCACGACAGCCGGTCAGGCACGGTTCGGTGATGTCGATGTAGAGGGCTTCCACGGAGGGCTTAGTGATAAGGAGGCGGAGATGGCGCTACACGCCGCCCAGCTTGCCCCCCAGGTGACAGAGAGCGAAGCGATATCGCGGGAGAATAGATCTCCTGGGCCGCTTAGTAGGGAAGAGCTTGAGATGGCACTCCGGCACTCGCGCTAGTAGCCTGATGGCGAAATTAACTGCGAAAACACGCAAGCGGATGAAGGACTCCTCGTTCGCGCTTCCACGGCAGCGAGCCTATCCGATCCCCGATCTCAGCCACGCCCGTATGGCGCTCTCGATGGTTGCGGCCCACGGCACTGACGGCGAGAAGGCGAAGGTAAGGCGAGCCGTCGAGAAGAAGTTCCCATCGCTGAAGAAGTGATGAATGCCTTATAGGGTGAAGGGCAAGACGGTCGAGGTGAGCAGACCGAAGGGTTGGGTCACGCTCAAGGTGCATAGCACTCCGGCCCACGCGAAGAAACACCTCGCCGCACTGAACATGAATGTGAAACACAGCAGCACCAGGGATGTGTAGTGAACTACGAAGCATCCATCGAAGAGATGCGGGCAGATCCGGCCCTGTTCGTGGAAGGGATACTCGGCGCTGAACCGGATGCGTGGCAGTCTGAGGTGATGGCTGCGGTAGCGGCAGGGAATCGCGGTATCAGCATCCGGTCAGGCCACGGCGTAGGCAAGACGAGCGTTCTTAGCTGGCTCGCGCTTTGGTGGATTGGCACACATTACCACGCAAAAGTAGTGATCACCGCCCCAACGGCAGCGCAGTTACATGACGCACTGCTGCCTGAAGCGAAATCATGGCTAAAGCAGTCACCAGCGGCGTTCCGCGACTTGTTCAATGTTAAATCCGACCGGATAGAGCTAGTCGCTGACCCCGAACGCAACTTTATATCTGCGAAAACCAGTAGGGCCGAACAGCCCGACGCGCTCCAAGGCGTCCACGCCGACCACGTTCTTCTTATCTGCGACGAAGCGAGCGGTGTGCCCGAACAGGTCTATGAATCTGCTGGCGGCTCAATGTCAGCACATCACGCTTCAATGGTATTGGCTGGAAACCCAATCAGAAGTACCGGCTATTTCTACGATACTTTCCACAAACTCGCTGATCGGTGGAAAACTTTCCACATATCGTGCGAGAAGTCTGGGCGCGTATCCGACGAATACATCGAAGAATGCCGACTGCGCTACGGTGAGGAGTCAAATACCTACCGCGTTCGGGTGCTTGGAGAATTCCCCAGGGGCGATGACGACACGGTTATCCCACAGGAATTGGTTGCCGACGCGATTAGCCGCGACATAGAACCAACCCAGTTCGGACCCACGATCTGGGGTGTCGATGTCGCACGGTTCGGTGCAGACGCATCCGCGCTTTGTAAGCGAAAAGGAAACGCTATCACGGAACCGATCCGATTGTGGCGCAACCTCGATACGATGCAGCTTACTGGCGCGATCAAGGCCGAATATGATTCGACACTGGAGAAACCGACAGAAATTTTCGTGGACGCTATCGGGCTGGGCGCTGGTGTGGCCGACAGGCTGCGCGAGCTAGAGTTGCCAGCCTACGCGATCAACGTCAGCGAAAGTCCGGCGATGGGCCACCACTATCTGAACCTTCGCGCCGAACTCTGGTACAAGGCGAAAAGCTGGCTAGAAGGCCGTGATGTACGGTTGCCCAGGGATGAATTGTTGAAAACTGAATTGACTACCGTGCGCTACACCTATACATCTAGCGGCAGAGTGAAGATCGAAGCGAAAGCCGATCTGAAGCGTAGAGGTGTCGCATCACCTGACAGTGCGGATGCGTTCGTTTTGACGTTTGCGTCCGAGGCCGGTACGGCGATGGGTGGACGCATGGGTAGACACATGGGTAAGATTAGAAGGAACTTGGTGGGGGTAGTCTAGGGGGGTAGCCCGGTGGGATGGTGGTCCTATGGGCTAACTTAAATTTCCACAGCCTTACGCTTCGCCGCTCTACAGGGCCGCGAATGGTGCCCCTAGACTTGCCTAGTTGGCGTAAACTTTTCGGGAAGCTGAGATATTGGCCTACATCGACGAAGCTGAAACCGAAGCTGGCGTAGGGATGAGCGAGGCTGACTTGCAAGCAGTGGTCGCCTCCTATATCTCCGACGCGATCCAATACATCGACGACGATATCAGCCCCATCCGGGCCGAATCGACCAAATACTATCGGGGCGACCCGTTCGGTAATGAGGTCGATGGTCGCTCCCAGGTGGTCAGCCGCGATGTGCGTGATTCCGTACAAGCCGTGCTGCCGTCGATGATGCGCGTGTTCTTCGGATCGGAGAAGGTGGTCGAGTTCGTGCCGCGCACTGCTGACGATATGGCGATGAGCGAACAGGCGACCGACTACCTGAATTACGTTGTCAGGCAAGACAACGACGCGATAGCGATTTTCTACAGCGTGTTCAAAGACGCGCTAATGAATAAAGGCGGCTTCGTCAAATGGTGGTGGGACGACTCAACAGAGGTACAGACCCACACTTTTGAAGGCTTGGATGAGGGTGCGCTAGGTCTAATCCTGCAAGAAGAAGGCGTCGAAGCCGTATCGGTCGAAGGACGCCCAGCAACTGGTATATCGCCGGAACAGATCCAGCAGATGGAAGCGCAAGGTCAGCAATCTCCACAGATTTACGATGTAGAGATCAAGCGGTCCCGTAAGCGCAATCAGGTTAAAATCGAAACGATGCCGCCCGAAGAATTCTTTGTGGACGCGGCTGCTACATCGCTCGACGACGCTATGGTTGTCGGCCACCGCACGATGTCCACCGTATCGTCCCTCGTCGCACTCGGTTACGATCAGGATATACTGGACGATCACCTGTCTGACGAGTTCGCGTTCGTTGATAGTGATGAATACACGGCCCGCTACTCCAACACCGAGATGCCCGGTCCTGTATCTGCCGCTGAACGTAGGCGCGTTCTGTATACCGAAGCATGGTGCTACATCGACTATGACGGTGACGGCATAGCCGAACTCAGGCGCATTTGCACGGTCGGCAACAACTACGAGATCGTGAACAACGAGCCAGCGGATTCAATCCCGTTCGCGATGTTCGCTTGCGATCCCGAACCTCACGTTTTCTTCGGCAGCGATATCGCTGATCTGACGAAAGACATCCAGCGCGTTAAAAGCGCGGTGCTGCGCGGGATGCTCGACTCACTCTCGTTTGCGCTGTACCCGAGAACAGGCGTAGTCGAGGGCATGGTCAATATTGACGATGTACTGAATCCCGAAGTCGGATCGGTCATCAGAATGCGCCAGCCCGGTATGGTGCAGCAGTTGGATGTGCCGTTCCTGGGCAAAGACGCCTTCCCGATGATCCAGTATCTCGACAGCATGAAAGAATCTCGCACCGGCCAGACTGCCGCATCACAGGGGCTGGACCCCGATGTGCTGCAATCGACCACCAGAGTTGCCGTGACCGCCACGATCAAGGGCGCTGAACAGCATCTGGAACTGATGGCGCGGTTGTTTGCTGACAGCTTCAAGCGGATGTTCAAAGGCATACTTAGGCTCATTATCACGCATCAGGATCGTGAGCGCATCGTTCGGTTGCGCGATGAATGGGTGCCTATTGATCCGCGTGTCTGGGACTCGGCTATGGATTGCAGCGTGAGTGTCGGGTTGGGCGTGGGCACGACCGACGAACGGTTGGCCGTGCTGAATCAGACTGCGATGCGCCAGCAAGAGGCGCTGGAGAAGCTAGGGCCGAATAACCCGTTGGTCGGGCTGGGCCAGGTCAGGAATACGCTGTCCAAGATGCTTGAGATCAGCGGTTATCCAGATTCCAACCAGTTCTTCAAGCCGATCCCGCTCGATTACGAGCCACCGCCTCCGCAGCCGCCGAAGCCGTCACCGGAAGAGTTGCTCGCGCAAGCGCAGATGGCCGACATCGAGGCGCGTACCGCTATCGACCAGCAGAAGATCCAGCTTGATGCGATGAAACAGCAGCAGTTGGATGAACGCGAGAGCGCCAGAATCGCTGGGGACTTGGCGATCAGGGAATTCCAGGCAGAATCGAAATTTGAGAATGATGTCGATCTTGAGCTTATCAAGGCGAGTCTGAAGGAAGGGTTATGACGGACATCACCCGCGAACAGAAAGGACGCCGCGCTCGCGATATCCTCAACGATCCCGTGTTTGTCGAAGTGGTCGATACGGCACGAAATCAGATCATGGTGCATTGGAATCTGACCTCGTTTGAGCAAGCCGACGAACGTGAGAGCTTGTATCATCAAGGACGCGCACTTGACGAGATACTGCGTGGATTGCGAATATTGGTCGCGGATTGGACAGTAGACCAATCACAGAAGAAAACCCAAAAAGGACGGGAATGATGAGCGAAGCCGGTACTGAACAAACTGGCCCGCGCTCTATGGGGGAAATTGAGGACACCTTTTCCCAAATGCTCACCGGGGCCGAAGAGCAACCCAAAGAAGATTCTTCTGAGGAAGAGCAGACTTCGACGGATTCTTTGGATACAGGGCAAGAGAATGCCGAGTTAGCCGATGACTCGGTGGTGGATGAGCAGTACGATGAGGAACTGGACGACGAACAACTCGGCAGCGAATCTCAGACGTTTACCGTCACCGTTGACGGCAAGCCCGAAGATGTGCCGCTGGACGAACTCATCTCTGGATACCATCGCTACGCTACATACACAAAAAAGAGCCAGGAACTCGCACAGCAACGAGATGGTTTCGGTGCCGAGCAACAGGCTCTACGGCAGACGTACCAGCAATACCAAGGGGTACTAAGCCAACTCCATCAGCAGATGGAAGCCGCCAACAAGCCGCCAAACATGGATTGGGACGCTCTTGAACGAGAGAATCCGGTCCAGTTTCTGAAACTCAAATACCTTGAGCAACAGAGGGCTGGTGAAATACAGGCGGTGCAAGCCGAACAGGCGCGTATGCAACAACTTCTTGCCGGTGAAAACGACAAGAAACTGCAAGAGCGCCTGGTGGTCGAGCAGAATCTGATGTTGGAAAAAATCCCTGAGTGGTCCGATGGAGATCTACAAGCCAACGAACAGCGCAAGCTGGTAGAGTTCGGTAAGGCGGTTGGGTACAGCGACAACGAACTCAATACGCTTTACGACCATAGGGCGTTGGTCGTGTTACGCGATGCGATGCGCTATAACGAACTCACGAACGGCGACAAGATCACAGCGGCCAAATCGAGAATCGGCAGCGTGAAAGGCGGCAACAAAGAGATGTCTAGCCGAACACGCAACCGTGGGGTGAAAGCGAAGAGGGCCAAGCTGAAAGCGACAGGTAAGGTCGATGACGCTGCGGCACTGTTCGCTGATATCCTTACGGAATAACCAGGAGACTTAGAATCATGGCAGTTATCGCCAATACGTTCGAAACCTACCAAGCGAAAGGCATTCGGGAGGATCTCAGTGATCTGATCTCTGACATCAGCCCGACCACAACGCCTTTTCAGAGCAACATTGGTAGTAGGGACGCAGACAACACCTACTTTGAGTGGCAGACGGACGCCCTCGCTACGGCCAGTGGAACGCCCGTAATCGAAGGCGCGGATCTATCGTCATTCACGGCAGTCACACCAACCGTTCGTCTTGGCAACTACTGCCAGATCAACATGGTGGACTTCATCATCTCAGGCACCGAGCAGCGCGTGGACAAAGCGGGCCGTGCGTCTGAGGTCGGTTACCAATCTGCGAAAGCGGCCAAGGAACTGAAGCGCAATATCGAAACGGCTTGCTTGCTGAACGGCGTTGGTGCCGTTGTTGGTGCTACCAACACAGCAAGAGTTACCGCCGGGTTCCCTTGCTGGCTGAAGACGAACGAAACCTCCACGAACGTGACGGCACCCAGCTATTCGGGTTCAACCCCGACAGGTGCAGCACAGGTGTGGAAGGCTTTCGGAACGCCCACGGCGTTTACGGAGGCCATGCTCAAAACCACGATGCAGGAATGCTACGAGAGTGGTGGCGAGCCGTCGATGCTGATGGTTGGTCCTTTCAATAAGACCGCCGTTAGCGCCTTCAGTGGTATCGCGTCTAGCCGGTACAATGTGGACGGCGCAGAGCCGTCAGTAATCATCGGGGCCGCAGACATTTATGTCAGCGACTTCGGTAATCTGTCCGTTGTGCCGAACCGTTTCTTCACATCAGTGATCGATGCTGGTGCTGGTTCGCTGATGAACAACTGGGCCTTCCTCATCGACCCAGACGAGGTGCGAGTCGCGACCCTGCGGCCTTACACCATCGAGACATTGGCGAAGACGGGTGACGCTGATAAGCGGATGATACTCCAAGAGTGGGGACTTCAAGTGAATAACGAGAAGGCCCACGGTGTAGTCGCCGGAATCACCTCGGCGTAGTTCTGCTAGTGGGGTGGGGGCTTCGGCCCCTGCCCCCTAGTAGGCACCGTAATATCCATGAAACGGGTACTAGACTACGATTCAGCCACAGGTATCACGCAGTGGTATCATTTCGATGAGGCCACGGGTGATGTTGGGCTAGAGACTCAGCAAGACGTTACTGCGGTGATTGAGGGCACCAAGGGTGCATTTAATCCTGTGGACGAACGTGCGCCCTGGAAGGGTGACGTTCTCAAGGTCGCGTCTGTCCCGATGGTCATCTACCACCAACTCGCGAAGATATCGAATAACTTCAAGGATCAGCGGGTGATCCGTAAGTGGCTGAACGACAAGGATAATCGGGTGTTCAGAACGAGGCCGGGGAGGGTCTAGTGGCGATTACGACCTACGCGCAGCTACAGACGGCGACGGCGAACTGGCTCGACCGCACCGATCTGGGGGCGCGTATCCCAGAATTCATCGAACTCGCGGAAGCGAACTTCAACCGCGTGATCCGACAGCCCGATATGATCGCGAAAAACGACTCGTTCTCCATCGCGGGTCGCTACACGACATTGCCTACCGATACGCTTGAGATCATCAGAATTGTGGTCGATCTCACGCCGGTCATCGTCTTGGAGTATCTGACGCCCGAAGAGATCTCGCAGCGCAGGATCGTGATGAGTTCGACGGGCAAACCGTACTATTTCACGATGATCGGCGGGGCGACCAACCAGTTGGAGGTTTTACCTTCACCCGACTCGACGTACACATCGTCCATAGTCTATTACACGCGCATAGCCTCACTGAGCGACAGCGCAACATCGAATTGGCTGTTGGCCGCGCACCCCGATATCTATCTGTTCGGCACCCTGGTCGAAGCAGAACCATATCTGAAGAATGACGAGAGAATGCCTATGTGGACCGCTAGGCTCGACAAGGCGCTCAATGCTCTAGGGTTGCAGGGACAGCGAGAACGCCACACCGCGTCCGGCCTCCGAATGCGCTCACGGGTACTGGGATAGGACTATGGCTACTGCAAATCTGGGCATCACGCTGCCAACTGTCGGGGGAAGCACCGACACCTGGGGCGGAACGCTTAACACGGGGATTACGGCGATAGACGCCCTTTTCTCAGTCAGCGGCACCGATGTCACTATGTCCGACATCAAGTTCAATAGTATCGGGCTTCAAGAAACAGGCGCTGGGACCGACACGGTCAAGATTCAAGCGCCTTCGGCGGTCACCCAGCACACGCTGACGATGCCAGGGGCTGTGCCTTCAGCTAACGAGGTACTGACGGCTTCGGACGGAAGCGGCACCCTGAGCTGGGCTGCACCTACTGTTGGCGACATCACCTCTGTGGTGGCTGGCGCAGGAATGACAGGTGGCGGCACAAGCGGAGCGGTCACCCTGAATGTGATCGGCACGGCAGATAAGATCACAGTATCGGCTGACGCAGTAACCATCGCCTCTGGGTATGTAGGCCAAAGCAGCATTACCACGTTGGGCACGATAGGGACAGGCGTCTGGAATGGCACTGCTATCACTGGGGCGTACATCGATCCCACAAGTTCACCGCTCGCTAACACCAAGATCTGGATCGGGAGCGCGTCTAATGTCGCCGCCGAGTTCGCGCTCTCCGGCAATGCCACCATGACAGCCGGGGGCGTCGTAACGGTATCGACTGCCGCCGCCTGTTCGGGCCTCGCTGCCACGGCCACAGCACTAGCCACCGCGAGAGCCATCAACGGCGTCGACTTCGACGGCACGGCACCGATTACCGTGACTGCGGCTGCGGGGACGCTGACCGGGACAACCCTCAAGTCTACTGTGGTCACTTCCAGCTTGACCGCCGTAGGCACGATTGCTACAGGGGTATGGAATGGCACGAAAGTCGCCTCGGCATACCTCGATGATGATACAGCGCACCTAAGCGGAACCCAGACGTTCAGCGGGGCTAAGACGTTTTCCGCTGCGCTGGTTGCTTCCTCGACTCTCGGCGTTGGGATGGCGGCAGCGCGAGATATGTCAGTAGCAAGCGGCGGCACGGCCTCAACTTTACAGGTGTCGAACTCGACTGCGGGAACGGGAGCGGGCGACGGCGTAATGCTGCAAAGCAATGGCCTGACGGCTGTACTAGGAAACCAAGAGTCAGGCGACTTCAGTTTCTTCACGAACAACAACGCAGGATTCATCTTGCGGACGGCCACCCTCAATGTGGATTTCATCGCTGGGATCACAGTCGCTGAAGATGTGACGATGGCGACCACGAAAAAGCTGTACCTAGACGGCGGCACTCATTCCTATCTTACAGAGAGCGAGGCGGACACGGTCGATATCTTTGCGGGAGGAGAGAAAACAGCTTCGTGGACTACTGGAGCGGTGTACTTTCCCAAAGCGTACTCATCGACCAGTGGCAGTGCTGCGAACGTCATTGTCGGCAGCAACGGAGGACTCAACCGCTCGACATCATCGCTACGGTACAAGGCCGATGTGGTGGATTACGAATTGGATCGGGCACAGAGTTTGATCGCCGCGCTTGAGCCGATCACCTACAGGCATAAAGAGGAAGATCATCACCATCTCGGGTTCATAGCAGAGGCGGTGCATCCTCACGAACCCCTGTTGGTGGTTCTCAATGAGGATGGAGAGCCAGAGGCGCTAGAGTATGACCGGCTGGCCGTTCCCCTCACGGCGGTCGTACAGGGTCAGATGGCTGAGATTGCGGCCTTAACAGACCGTATCGCGGCGCTAGAGGCAAGCGCGTCGGATGGAGTCTGAGTTGACCACCGTACTGAGTTTCCTGGCTATCCCGGCGGCAGCGGGCGCAGCGTGGGCGGGCGTGAAAAGCGGCCTGAATGGCGCGAGACAGTCGATAGCCCAGATAGAGAAAATAGTCACCAGGCTAGACGATAAGGTGGATTCGCATGGCGAAAGGATCACGGCACTTGAAGTCGAAACGAGCAATCTCAAGGAGCGAGGGCAACATGAGCGTAGCTGAAGGCCATGATTTCGGTGATACTACATCAACTATCACGATGGATGACCACATCACGCTGAACGCCGCACAGGCAGAAGGGCTTCGCGCATTGTACGGTGCCCGAAAGGAACTTGAAAACAGAATCGCGTTTGCGGAGCAGATGATCGGCATCCAGGGCCGTGAGGTCGTTAGCGGTGACTTAGGCGACGAGAGTCCACACCTGATACTCAAGGCCATCACCAACGGCGCGTCTGGCTAATGCCTCCCCCGCAGTACGTTCCGCTCCAGTTTAAGCCGGGTGTCTGGAAGAATGGCACGTTGTATCAGGCTCAAAATCGCTGGTACGATGCCGATCTGATGCGCTGGAGCGTGGGTGCGTTGGGGCCGATAGGCGGCTGGCGAGCTTGGGGTGATTCCACGACTGCCGTCACCGGAGTACCGCGTACCGCGTTGTCGTGGATGGACAACAGCAACAACCGTTGGCTGGCCGCTGGGAGTGCGTCAAAGCTCTACGTCTACGATTCTGCTGCGACGAGATTTGATATCACGCCAGCAGGATTTACGGCGGGAACGACCGATGCAGACCCTAACACCGGCTACGGTGATTGGCTCTACGGTAGGTCGAGCTACGGCACGGTGCGTCCCGATTTGGGTGTTCCAAGTCCGGCCACGATCTGGGCGCTCGATCTTTGGGGCGAAGATTTGGTTGGCTGTACGCCCGACGACGGCAAAATATACCTGTGGGATACGAGTACTGGCACTGGCACCGCAGCAGCGCAACTAGCGAACTCGCCCACGCTGGTTATTAGCACGGCTGTTACGCCCGAGAGAATCCAGATGGCGTTCGGTGGGCGTTTCTCGACCAACCCACAGGATCGGCGCACGGTTTACTGGTCCGATTCCGAGGATAACACCGATTGGACGGCTTCGGCCACGAATCAGGCCGGTAACCACACCTTCGACTCAAAAGGCGATCTACTAGGTGCCGTCAAAGTGCGTGGCAAGATGCTGATATTCACCACCGATGACGCGCATACCGCAACCTATGTCGGGTTGCCCTATGTTTATTCGTTCGACCGGGTAGGCGACAACTGTGGACCCGTGAGCGTGAATTCCGTGGCAGTGGCCGGGAATACGGCTTACTGGATGGGCAGATCCGCTAACGGTTTTTTCCAATATGATGGCTATGTTCGCAGCATCCCGTGTGATGTCGAGGACTACATCATCACGCAGATGAACCAAGCGCAGTCATCGAAGGTGGTCGCGTGGCACAACGCACTGTTCAGTGAGGTGGTCTGGTTCTATCCAGGCACCGGCACCGAAGTAGATGCGTACATCAGCTATAACTACGAAGAGAAACACTGGTCTGTCGGCACATTGGCCCGAACTGCGGTAACGAGTCGTGGTGTCTTTGCACAACCGATCTTGTTCGATTCCAGCGGCAACCCCTACGAGCATGAGGTTGGCGGCGTCTATAAGGATACGGGCGAAGACGCGCTGGTGCCTTATGTAGAATCCGGTCCCGTTCAGCTTGGTAACGGGGATAGAATCCTGTCGGCTACGAGCTTGGTCCCAGATGTGACTGCGCTGGGCGATATCACGACTACGTTCTATACGCGGCTGTATCCGACCGATAGCGATACCACGCACGGGCCGTATACGATGGCCGCGCCGACCTCGGTGCGATTCACAGGACGCACAGTGCGTATGAAGTGTACTAGTGATTCTGCTAATGCTTGGCGTGTAGGCATCCCGCGCTTGGAGATGCAGCCTGGGAGTAGGCGATGAGCGTTACAGGCGCATCCGGTGTTATTCGGCTGCGTCTGTCGCCGCCGGAGGCGGACTACGACCAAGAACAGGAAACAGACAGGAATCTGAGCCTGGAAAACGCCGATAAAAGCAATTTTAAGCATTTTGAGGATGTCGATCTCGCGAACAACGAGCGACTCATTCTGGTCAGCGCCAATGGAACGCGGTACAGTGTTACCGTGAGCGATGCTGGCACCTTGGGGACTACAGCGGTATGAATTCGACTCAGCACAACGGGTTCACAGAGGCTTGGGAGCGCAGCAAGCCGTTTCTGGCTAATGCGCTTGAGCAGAGCGGCAACGAATACACGGTAGATGATGTTTTGAGGGAGATCGAAGACGATCACGCTATCTTCTATCCAACGAAAAAGGGCGCGTCTGTTTTTCGGATTGCTCTTTATCCCCGGAAGCGGATGCTCCGTATCTGGCTGGCTGGCGGCGACATGGAATCAAGTATCGAGAGCATTCTGGAAGCGGCAGATTTCCATGCCAAGGAACATGAATGTGACGGCATAGAGGTTCTGGGGCGGAGGGGCTGGGAGAAGGTGTTGAAGCCCTACGGTTACGAGCATAAGCGCGTAATGCTCATTAAAGAGCTAGGAGACTAAAATGGGTGGCGGCGGTCCCGAACTACAGATCACTGGCGAACAAAAAAAAGATCCAGTAACGATGGCCCGCGAAAAGGCACTGTGGGATCAGGCCCAGACGTATGCCGACACAAATCCCTTCTCGCAGCAATATGGTGGCCCGTCTGCGATGCCCGGTATGGGCGCGATGTCGCAAGCCGGTCAGGAATACCTAACGAACTCCATTCTCGGCCCCGGTCAGTATCAGGCCCAGAATCTTGGTTTTACTGATTATGAGGCCCCGTCATCTGCCGGACCCATTTCTGGGCCACCGACTCCGCCTCCCGGGCCACCGACTCCGCCTCCCGGGCCACCGACTCCGCCTCCCGGGCCACCGATTATTACCAAGCCGCCTCCATTCATAGGTGACCCGGAAGGTGACCCGGAAGACGATGGGTACCGTGTCCCCGCTCCTCCTATTTACACTCCTCCCATTGGCGCTCCCCCTGAAGGGGAAGAGGTTAAGTTCGAGTCACCCAACTTGCCGTCCAAGAGCATTGATGGCAGCGAGAGTGGGGCCTCGTTTGACACGATTGGTGCCGACACCATTCAAGGTCGGCTCGACCGCCTTCCCCAACGAACGCCCCTTCCTCATTGGAATGAGGGAAGATCTGGAGATAATCCATCCTATCCGCCTCTTCTTCCGCAGTCACCGCCCCCCGCCACACCCCAGGGACTGCTCGGCTCTAGGGCGGAAGAGGAGGACAAACGCGCTCCTGGCCCAACGAGGGTGGGGCCGAACGACCCAGGCTGGGAGGCTTTTCTAGCCGCCGAAGACGCACGAAGCCCCGGAAGGGGGGCTGGCTTGCGGGCAGACGCGGAATCGCACCCCGATTGGACCTGGGACATCCCCGCTGAACAAAGGGTGCCGGGACGGTCCTACTCGCAAACGGTGGGTGTGCGCGAGATGGAAGAGGGTGCCGAAGCTACGCGCAGAATGTTGGAACAAGCCGCTCCAAGCGCCCCCACCTATGCCGACATCACAGACCCGACGATTGGCACGACAACGGTTGCCGGTGTGACTGATATCGGTGACATCGGGCAAGCTACTGCGGCAGCGGACCAAGGACCGTGGAAGGTCGATGCCCCGGCTGCGATAGGGCAGACTACGGTTGCGGGACCGACTGACATCTCAGCCCAATCGATTAGTGCGCCTACGGCGTATGATGCGAGCGATGTCACCGGCCAGACAACTCAGGAGATTTATGGTGTAGATCCCGCAGAGTTTGAAGGCGCATCGTTCCTCGGTGGCCCCGCTATCGAAGACTACATGAATACGGCGGGTGTCGAGGCCCAGGTATCACAAGCGGAAGAGGATTATCAGCGTCAGTTGAATGCTCTTCAGGCGCAACAGGCTGGGTCTGGTGCATTCGGTTCGCGAGCGGATCTTCAGGATCTAGGTGCGCTAGAGGCACAGCAACGTAATGTCGCCCAGATCCGGGGAGCCGGTTACGACCGTGCTGCGGGCCTAATGGAAGCTGATATTGGCCGTCAGCAAGAAGCTGGCCTACAAAGTCAGCGGTTAGGTGTGGATGTCGGAAGAGGCAGTCAGGCACTCGAAGCACAGCGCAGGGAGTCTGACGCAGCCCGCGCCCAACAGGCCAACTTAGCCAACCAACAGTTGGACCTGGAAGTTGGGAGGCAAACGCAAAGTTTGGGCACACAAGTAGACATCCAAAATGCCCAGAATGCGCTGTCAGCATCTCAGGCCAATCTGAACGCCGCGATGCAGAGTGGTGACCGTCAGGCCCAGATCGATGCCCAACGTCAGATGCGTGACGCGGAGCTTAACGTGGAGACGGCGGCAAATACCCAAAGGTTTCAGGCTCAATCGGGGATGCAAACCCAGCAGCTTCAGACCCAGGTCGCCATGCAGAATGCACAGAACGAGATAGCGATTGCCGAACAGAATATGCGGTCAGCTATACAGACGGGTAGCCAACAGGCACAGATTGATGCACAACGTCAGATGTCTCAGGCACAGATGGGCCTGGACGCCGCCACGCGCAATCAAGCGGCTGGCCTCCAAGCGGCTGGTATGGGACTCGATGCACAGGGGCAGTTCAGACAGCAGCAGATGCAGAATGCCCAGCAGTTGGCCGATATCGGTGGTATGCAGCAGGGCGCTACTTTCAACGCTGCTGACCAGCTACAACAGATGGGTGCCCAACAGGAACAGACCCAGAGGCTGCAACAGGCTTGGGATTACGAACAGTGGCTACGCGGTCAGGAAGGTGGCGCACAGGCACTCGCTCTGAGGCAGGGCATGATGCCGGGTGGTTCCATGCAGACGTTCGGTCGTAAGCCAGACAGATTCGGCCAGATCCTGGGTGCAGCCACCAGCTTGGGTGGTGCGGCCATTACGAAAAGTGATGTAAGACTGAAGGAGAACATCAAGTACGCTGGCGTGAAGAACGGCTTCAACCTCTACGAGTTCAACTATCTCGGCAGCGAGAACAGGTACAGGGGTGTGATGGCCCAAGAGGTGATGAAGCAGCGCCCGGATGCGGTCGATAGCCGTGATGGCATCCTTGGGGTCAATTACGATGCTATCGGCATCCAGCTAGAGGCCGTCTGATGGCTTACACTCCACCGCCCCGGAGGTCTTCCGCTAGTTATTCGCGACAGGGATTACTCGACCTGGCGCGTGGCGGCAACGCACTTTTAAGCCAGTACCTTCCACCTAGTGGCGTTAGGACGAACTTTATAGCGGGTCCTCCCGATCCGGCTGCTATGAAGGGAGCGACGAGTTACCTCAGTAATATATCTGCCCCTGGTAGCGGCCTACCCACTCCTACTAGCCCCGCCGTTACACAGACCTACACACCACCGGCAGGGCAGAAGACAAGTGATGTCCTCAAGCAACTCACCACGCCGATTCCCTTTAGAGATCCCTCAACCCTGGGAATTCCAACCCAAGGGGTCCAGGGGTCCACAAACATACTGCAATCGGCTACCGACCTTGCCAATGCACAGGCCCAGAGGCCGACCGGCGAAGAAGGCCCAGAAAGTGTAGTGGCTCCAGCCCAGAGCTTCTTTAGTCGGATGGTTGGGGAAAAGGGAAGCGGTCAGCGGAGCGATATAGGTAGGTCGATGATGCAAGCCGGTGCCGCGATGATGAAGGGTAGCCCGGACGGCACGTTTGCAACCATTGGGCAGGGTCTTGAGGCAGGGTTGGGTGGATACCAAGACCTAAAAGAAGACAGGCGTACAGAGGAAGATTGGACTAACAAACAGGCTGATCGCGAGAGAACCTTGGCCGCTGTCGAGACACTGAAGGAAGGCAGAACGGAACAGCAACAGGCCACGATTGATGCTGCGATTGCTAGTGGTGACTACGGCAAAGCAGGGGAGTTGGCTGAAAGCTACGCTACCGACGAGAGGCTGGACGAAGTATTCGATGAGTCGGGTGGGCACTACATCACCGACGAATATGAATACGATTTTGTCAAGAATATGGACCCAGTAGCGCGTAACGAGTATATGCTCGATTTCATAACCAGCGACAGGGCCAGAGTGGGCAGGGCCACGGCGATACAGCAACTCTATCCCGGCATGAGTGACGAGGATGCGGAGAATCTGTCCCATGATGCGCCTGCTACGGATCGCATGATGTCGAGGCCGACCGAAACACAGATATTTACTGGCGCAGATGGTGTGGGCTATCTGATAGATACGTCCATGAATGCAGAAGGCGACAGGACTTTGGACACGTTTGGTCCCGTTAAGATCGACCTTGATGCAGCTAGATTTGCAGCGCAACAAGAGGCCGCAGAGAGGGAAGGAGTCGAGGATGTGTTCGCGGATCTACGTGAGGAATACAAGAGGTTCGTTCCAGCATTCAACGGGATAAGAGACTACGAACGCGCTTTGGAATTGTTAGACGGACAGGGGCCAGAGCCGTATACCGGAGCCATGTCCAATATACAGAAGAACGTCGGTAAGTGGTTTAAGGGCGATAGGGCACAGTCTACACAAGAGATCGACAACGTGCTACTTGGGCTTGGTATGCAAAACCTAGCTTACTTCAGAGGTGCAATCAGTGAGAAGGAGATGGAGCAAGCACTGAAGAAAGCTGGTACAACCGGCGACTTGAAAGGTGCATTGCGACAGGTTCTGGAAAATGCCGTTGCAAAACAGGCCACCGAAATGGAAACACACAACGCGAGGGTGGAGCAGTATATAGGAGGTCCAGATAGCCCAATTGATGATTGGGACTACTGGCAGCTTGATCCGGTTAGGCTTCGCCAAATGCAAGGGGAAGCAACAACCGACGAGTTAGATTTTGAGGACGAGGAACCACCCATCGTTGAGGACGAACAAGTGGTATACGATGCTGGAAGCACTGCGCCCGTAGATACCTCCGGTGGTTTGATGGGGAGGGTCCAACGTGCTGCTGCCATAAGACGAGCGGAGGAAGCCCAGGAGGAGCAGGATCGTCTAGCCTATGAAGAATGGAAAAAGTCCCAGGCTGGAGGCGGAGGATAATAATGCCTCAAGAAACTCAGGTCGCAACGCAAGCCGAGGCGAGGCAGTATACGCCGGGACAGCAGCGCCGTACCAAAGACGGCAAGTTGTGGGAGTTCGTGGAGTACGACGAAAACTCCAAAGGCCAGTGGCGTAGGGTTGCAGAAGAAGGCGGTGATGGTGCTTCTCCCCAGCGTCCCCCTCCTGGCGAGAAAGTGCCCCTTGGTTTCGGTCGCACAATGGCGCAGGGTGCGACCCTTGGATTTTCCGACGAATTGGCGGGCCTCGCTAAAGGTCTTAATCCGTTTGATGATGTAAAGGGATTCAAGGCTGGTTACAAAGAAGGTGTTGAGGGCGAACGTGGGAAGCTACACGCTTACCGCGAACAGAATCCATTGGCTGCGATAGGTGCCGAAGCACTTGGCGGTCTTGCTACGGGATTCGGGCTGGCTGGTGGCGCAAGGGCGGTAGGCGCACGATTGCTGCCCAAGGCTGTTGGTTTGGCCGGAAAAGCCAAGCCTGGGCTATTGGGGAAGATAACCCCCGGTGCCGGACGGCGAGCGGCTCAAGCCAAACGCGCTGCCCTAGTATCAGAACGAGGTGGTGGTTTAGTTGGTAGAATGGCTGGAGGCGCTGGGATCGGGGCCGCTGAAGGCGCTGTTTACGGTGTTGGCGTAGGCGAGGACAGCCTTAAATCAAGAGCGGTCAGCGGTGCAATGGGTGCTGCCGTAGGTGGTGTCGCTGCGCCTGTAATGATGGGGGGAGCAGCAGCCCTTGGTGCAGGGAAGAAGTTTGCTGGAGGTCTTTACCGAGGCCACACAGGAAAAATCGGGGATAAGGCTCGTACAATACATAGTGACGAGATGCTTGCGGAATCATTTATACGCCAAGCTCCAGAAAAACAATTTGCTATCGGTCGGCAGTGGGCCGATGAGATGGAAGAAATTGTTAACACCGGCCATAATCCTAGAGCAAAACGTATGGCAACGAATGCAGAAAAGAAGGAAGCGAGAGAGGCACTTCAAGACATGGCAGAATCCGGTGACGCCCAGAACTATGCAGCAATTCGGGGCGCAGCGGCTGATGCCGCCGAACGGGAAGCTGTGCCGAATAGCGTACCCCGATTGCTAGGTGAGGCTACTGATGACTTTGCTGAGACAACTGCACAAGTAGCACAGCAGGGTGGGGATGAGGTAGACAACCTCAAGGGTCTTCTGGGCGCTGGTTCACGCGCTAATCCAGTAGATGCCCAGTTGGGCGATCTAGGGAAAGCGTCCCATTCAACCAAGAGAATCGGTAGCGCCAAGGAGAGGTTGAAGGAGTTAGGGGTTGAGAGGAAGGCCCAAGCGGCAGAAGATTACGGCAATTTCTATGACTTAGACGCTGCTGAGTGGGCTAAGATTGCAGACGACCCCACGGGGTTGCCGGGTAGTCCGAGAAATAGAAAAGCAGGAGGGCTACAGGCTGTTGTATCCGATCTCAACGCCGCGATCCTAGATCAGCCAGCAACTCTTGAGATTTTGCAGGATGCGTTTGTAGATCCTTCTGTTGCTAGGGCGCTCAAAAAGGCTTGGAGAGGAAAGAGGGGTATAAGACCAAAGGGCACCAAGGATCTCACCCTTGAACAGATTCTGAAGAATCCAAGAGCAGCGGATGCGCGTGATATCGACACACTCTATCGTGGGCTGAAGAAAGCACAGGAGGAGGCTGTCGGGACCGACTTAGGCGATATCCTGGGTAGGTTTGCGTCAGAATTGGACAATTCGGTTGCCAAGCATTCTGATAAATATCTTACCGCACGGGGCAACTACAGAGTGAAAAGCCGCAAGCTCGACGCATACGAAAACGGCACGAAGAATTACACTAATCAGGCCGATCTGAAAGACGCCCACGACAACGCCTGGAGAGTTGCGAGGGATCAAGGTAAGAATCTAACGAAGGCGCAAAAGAACGAGATTCAGAAAGAATTCAGACAGGCGAGAATAGACACGATTGCGGATAAAGCTAGGGGCATGGATGACGCTGCCGCTGCCGACTACATAGAAAAACAGTTCAGAATGTTGTTTGACGGCCCTGATGCACCTTTCGCTAATGCCGGGGGCACGACTAGGCAGCAACGGAAGGTGCAAGAGAGGCTTCTTGAGCGCGTCAGAGCCAACCTAAAAGCCCGTTCATCCCAAGCATCAACCGGACAACGTGTAGAGGCGGCGAAGACAGGGGGGTTGTTGAAAGAAACGACAGATGTGCCCGGTGCTGTACAGGCAACTGCTGGTCTGTATGGGCTGGCTGGTCAGTACGGTGCAATGGGTAGAACTGGTGTAGCATCGTTGATCTATGGCCCCGGAAAGCAGCGCAAATATGCACAGGCATTGGCGAAACGGTTGGGGAAAAAAGAATCCCAAGGGTTTCTTGATATGGCAGAAACGCTGAAGGGCACTGAACGCAGAAGGCTCGCGGGACTATTAGCAGAGCGTGGAGTGGGTGCTGGTGGCGCGGCGGCGGCACAGGGATTTCCCACTGCGGATATTTCGGCTGGGCTTCTAGGAGAACGACGATACAGATGATTCGCCAGATCCTAGCTGACGAGAAGGGCAACCCGTCTGCGGCACGGGTTCTACTGGTAGCGTCCTTGACGTTTACCGCCGTCATCATCATAGCTGACAGCCTGTTGTGGGCTGATGTCCCGAACGCCGCCTATGCACTGCTGGGCACGATCTTCACTGGCCTTCTGATGTGGACTGCCGGTCCCAGAATCGCTCAGTATTTCGGGCCACAGATCGGTGCGATAGTGGGCGGGATCGGCGCATCTCTGACCAGAGAGCCGAGTAGGCCGGATCTCCTCGACAATGACCCTGGCTTTCGCGATGACGAAAGATGAGTGGGTCGAGGTGTGCGGCGAAGCCCTAGAAGCAGGGGGCATTGAGCATTTCCACCCGCTAGAAATCTGTGACGTTGGCCGAGAATCACTTGGAACGAAGCTGTACCAGCCCTGGAAGCTGCGGGTTCCACCGATCCACTTGATCCACAACGCGATCCTACTCTGTCGCGTCCTGTGCGATCTCCGGTCATCGCGAAGGCCGATGCCCGTGCGTGTGAATTCTTGGTATCGCGACTCCTCGTATAACCATAGAATCGGAGGCGTCAGTAAATCCATGCACCTGACCTGTGGTGCAGCCGATGTCGTTAAGAGTGGGTTCACTCCTAGCGAGGTCGCGGATATGCTGGAAGCTCATCCTGACAGCGCCCAGTTCGGTATCGGTCGCTACAAGACCTTCACGCACATCGACATTCGTGGGATGATCGGCAGAAGCGCACCAGCACGATGGTAAGGAGAAGATCATCGTGAGTGGATACAAAGATTGGGAGCAACCAACCCGTGATGGCGTAGCTTTGTGGCAAAGCTCTTACTGGGACTCAGAGCATGAGGAAGGCCCAGAAGAGCTTGTTCTCAACATACGAAAACTTCTTGACGAGATGCTTTTTAACACTCACATGGAAATGGATCGTGGAAGCGCAGAGGGGTCGGAACACCCAGAAACCCTAGAAACCCTACTTCATACCTGCCGATTGATTCATACCATGAAGCTTGGGATTAAACACTATTTATTGCACCAGCACGGTGTTGAGCCGAAGTACCGTTTCGGTGAAGAATAAATGAGTAGCGGCAAAATCGTATACGGCCCAATGGGCGAGGAAGAGTGGGTCAACGTCAGAAATTTTATGAATAAAAAGTTTCGTGCCCAAGGCCCGTGTTCGCTTTGTCAGGCAACAAGCTGTGGTATGGCTTGGTACAGCATAAAGACCGAAGAAGTGCGTTGCATGAAGTGTTTCACGCCAGAGCGTCATCCTGACCACCCAGACGGCGTATCAGAATGGGACCGGAAGCACAAAGCGGAAACTGAAAGAATGAAATCAGTGTGGTTCGGATGAGAATCCCGCCTTGGGTCTGGATCGGCATCGCGGTTGTCGGTGTTTTGGCGGTCTTCATCCAGCAAAGCTCCCAGGCGAGTTACTGGCGTGGGATAGCAGATGACGCAGAGTCCCGACTAGAGGTACAGCAACTCGTTCTGGACTCTGTGGCGATCCACGCCGATTCGTTGGCCGCAGCACTCGCAGCGGCAGATTCGGCGGCTTCCCAGCAGAGGCTACAGGCAGAGCGTGAGGTCGCCAGGCTCACCCGTAGCCGTGAGGCAGCGCGAGAGCGTTCTGAGGCCCTGTCAGAGAGCCTGAGAGCGTCCCTGGACTCCGCACAAGTCGTAGAGTTGGATGCGGTAGTCGAGAATTACGAGATCCAGATCGCCGCACTGGAAGAGGTGATCGAAGTCGAGCGCAGCCTGACAGCGGCTGAACGGCTACGCGCCGGTCAGGCCAGCGAGTTGGCGTTGGGACTCAGGGCCGTCATCGTTGAGCATGAGGCGAGCGCGGTCATCATGGTGGGCCAGATCGAAGCGTTG
>TARA_R110002051_G_scaffold95735_3_pt1 | contig 25935 bp, 23 predicted proteins | sample TARA_R110002051 | Tara Oceans TARA_R110002051 (sample SAMEA4397023) | marine metagenome | biome: Polar Biome; feature: [MES] marine water layer (ENVO:01000295) within the mesopelagic zone...; material: water (ENVO:00002006), including particulate matter (ENVO:01000060) such as......
ATCTTCCTATGTATTGTGGGTTTTTTAAATTAGAAATCAAATTTAATTCCTTGTGCTAAGGGCAATTTTGTAGTATAATTAATAGTATTGGTTTGTCTTCTCATATAAACTTTCCAAGCATCGGAGCCAGATTCTCTACCTCCTCCAGTTTCTTTTTCACCACCAAATGCCCCGCCAATTTCGGCTCCAGATGTTCCAATATTTACATTTGCGATTCCACAATCACTACCGTTTATAGAAAGAAATAATTCTGCTTCTCTTAAATTATTCGTCATTATTGCAGATGATAATCCTTGGACAACACCATTTTGAATAGCGATAGCATTACTAAGTTCTCCTTCGTATTTTAAAAGATAGAGAATGGGGGCAAAAGTTTCATGTTGTACAATTTTAAATGTATTACTTGCCTCTGCTATTGCTGGTTTTACATAACAGCCGCTTTCATATCCTTCACCTGATAAAACACCCCCATCTACGACAATTAGTCCACCTTCTTGTACAACAGCATTCAAAGCTTTTTGGTACATTTCAACGGCTGTTATATCAATTAAAGGACCTACATGGTTATTTTCATCTAATGGATTACCGATTCGCAATTGCTTGTAAGCATCAATTAGAGCATTTTTAACTTGGTCATAAATAGACTCATGTATAATTACTCTTCGGGTAGAAGTACATCTTTGCCCAGCAGTACCAACAGCTCCAAAGACAGCACCAATAATAGTCATTTTAATATCAGCATCAGGGGTTACTATAATTGCATTATTTCCACCAAGTTCTAATAACGATTTTCCTAAACGTGCTGCAACGGCTTGTGCAACAATCTTACCCATTCTTGTAGATCCAGTTGCAGAAATTAATGGAATGCGATTATCAGTAGTCATCATTTCGCCAACTTTATAATCGCCATTTATTAAGCAAGAAATACCTTCAGGTAAATTATTAGTTTTTAAAACTTCGGCTACTATATTTTGACAGGCAATTCCACATAAAGGTGTTTTTTCAGAAGGTTTCCAAATACATACATCTCCACAAATCCACGCTAAAGCTGTATTCCAAGCCCAAACCGCAACAGGAAAATTAAATGCAGAAATTATACCAATAACTCCTAATGGATGGTATTGTTCATACATTCTATGTCCTGGCCTTTCTGAATGCATAGTTAGACCGTGTAATTGTCTTGATAATCCAACTGCAAAATCGCAGATATCGATCATTTCTTGAACCTCACCAAGACCTTCTTGATACGATTTCCCCATTTCATAAGAAACTAATTTGCCTAATGGTTCTTTATATACTCTAAGTTTTTCCCCAAATTGACGTACAATTTCTCCACGTTGAGGAGCTGGTTTAGTTCGCCATGTTTGAAAAGCAGAAGTAGAAGCTGTCATGACTTTCTCGTAATCTGCTTTTGTTGTCGTTTTAACAGAAGCAATTAAAGCGCCATCTACAGGAGAATATGAAGATAGCTCATCTCCAGACCCATAACAATTGGTTCCAGTAGATGTTCCATGATTACTATTTTTTATTCCTAGTATTTGTAAAGCATCATTAATACCAAAGGCCGCTGCTGTTTTTGACATTTTATAACTTTTTAGTTGTGTTTTGTTATATTTATTTCAAAGTTACAAATATTAACCTCTTATCTATATATCAAGTTATAATTTAATTATAATAGTATAAGAGTAATTGTAATAAGTGCTGGTAAGGATTGTATAAAAAATATTTTACGAGAAACAGTAATCGCTCCATATATTCCTGCAATTGCTATACAACTAAGAAAAAATAGAGAAATATTATTTTTCCATTCTATGTTATTAATAAAAAAACTCCAAATAAGACCAGCTGCTAAAAAACCATTATACAACCCTTGATTTGCAGCCATTTGCTTTGTTGGAACAAATAGATCTGAAGGAAAATTTCGAAAAACTTTAGGGCCTTTTGTTGTCCAAACAAACATTTCAAGCCATAAAAAATATAGATGTAAAAAAGCAATTAAACCTATTAAGAATTTTATAGCAATTTCCATGTTTTAATTTTTTGCAATATACTTTTCGTCAACCGGCATTATTGTTCCACAATTAGAGCAAGTGCGTAATTCTTTAGAGTTGTAGAAATGTTTAAAATGACTTAAAAAATCTTTTTCAATATCATTTAATGTAAAATAAGCTTCGTATAATTTATGATTACAATTATCGCAAAACCAAAGTAAACCATCGTCAACATTCATATGGTTTCGTTTTCTCTCAATTACTAAACCTATTGAATTTTCATGACGAACCGGTGAATGTGGTATTTTAGCAGGATGCAAATACATATCTCCTGGACCAAGTTTCATTGTTTTTTTTTCACCATCTTCTTGAATATGAACTTCAATTGTGCCTTCTAATTGGTAAAACAACTCTTCTGTTTCATTATAATGATAGTCTTTACGGGCATTAGGGCCTGCTACAATCATTACAATATAATCACCCGCATCTTTATACAGGTTTTTATTTCCAACAGGAGGTTTTAAGCTATCTCTATTTTCTGAAATCCATTTCGTAAGATTAAAAGGAGGTGCAATCGGCATGTCTTAGTTTTTACGAAAGTTAAAAAAAACTCTTGACATATAATGTAATAAAATAATCAACTATAAAGATCTAGTAGTTATATATTAAAATTAAAGAGCTATTTATAAAAAATCTCAGTAAAATAGAAGTTGCCATTTTGATCTTTTTTTATACTAATAGCTGTGTGTGTAAAATCGCCTTCAATAGCTTTTCTATGATCACTACTATTCATCCAATGGTCAAAAGCAATAGCTGCAGTTTCATAATTTCTAGCAACGTTTTCAGAAACTGAAATTGCATTTACCTCTGCCGAAACACTTGAGGCTCTTGAGCTAAAATTATCATGATTTATGCTCCCTTTTGAAATCATGTAATCTGTATGAATATTAGCATATTTATAGGCAATATCACTAAACAATAAGGTGGAATAGCCACTTGTTACCCTATAATTATTAACAAGTTCTAATAAGTCATTTTCTACCGTGGTCGCGTTCTCAGATTCTACTGTTACTGTATTTTCTAATGCCTCTTTGCTACAAGAGCTAATCATAAATACAAATAAAACCAAGAATGCATAATGCAATCTCATTTTCATATAATTGTTCTATTTGTAAGTAGGAAAAGAGAAGAAAATGGGGATTTTTCGTGTTCTCTTGATTTTGTTATATCAAAGCTGTAAGATTAATGAAAAATATTAGAACAAACTAAGTATTAATGTTTTTTTTCGACGAAATGCACTTAATTTTTTATACTGTAGTTTTAACCTTACATTAAATTTTGATGCTCTAATTACACCTATCATTAATGAAATCTATTTTCGAATAAAATAAGCCTGTAAATGTTGTTTAAATTCATAGCTATGGTTAACCATCATTATTATAAACCTCTTATATTTACGATACAAAAAACTAATCATGAAAATAAAAGCATTACCACTAATTTTAGTTTTTCTTTTTTTTATTGGATGTAAAGAAAAAACAAGCACTCTTGAGAACCAATCAGACAATCTTAATAAATACCAAGAATATGTATCTGAAGTAACAAATGGTATTATATCTTCAAAAGCAGATATTCGAGTAGTTTTAAAATCACCAGTTAAAATTTGGAATAGTGGTGATGTACTCGATAATAGTCTTTTCGAAGTCTCCCCTAAAGTAAATGGTAAAGTAATTGCTTTAGATGATAGAACTATTGCATTTATTAGTGAAAAGGGTTTTAACCAAAATACACAATATACCTTTACATTAGCATTAAAAGAAATAATTAAGGATGTCCCTAGTGAATTAGAAACACTAAATTTTGTTGTGAAGACTTTAGAACAACAGTTTACAATTTATACGAATGCATTACAATCTTATTCTAAAGAAAAGCAATTTGTTGAAGGGCAATTGCGTAGTGCTGATGTACTTTCTTTACAAGTTGCGAAAGATTTAATTAAAGTCAAACAAGCAGGAAAAGAAATTAAAGTAAAATTTGATATCTCGGTTAAAGAAGGAACACTATTTCAATTTAAAATTGATAGTATTCAACGATTTGAAGAAGATTCACAATTAGAAATTACATGGGACGGAAGCAAATATGATATAAGCAGTAAAGGGCAAAACACAGTAATTGTACCCGGTAAAAATAATTTTACAATATTAGATGTAGTTGTTGAAAACTCTGAAAAACCAGTGCTTCTAATCAATTTTTCAGACCCTTTAAAAAAAGGACAAAATTTTAAAGGCCTTGTTGTATTAGAGGGTAATAATGATTTAAAGTTTGATATAAATGGAAATACATTAAAAGTATATCCTTCTATCGAAATTGCAGGAACTGCCTTATTAGAGGTTTTTGATGGGATTCAAAGTATTGATGGGTATAAACTAAAAAATAAATTTGAAGAGCGTGTGGCATTTGAGCAAATTAAACCAGATGTTAGGTTACTTTCAAATGGTACAATATTGCCATCGTCTAATAATTTAAAAATTAATTTTGAAGCAGTAAATTTGAAATATGTAGATGTTTCCGTACTACGCATTTATGAAAATAATGTTTTACAATTTCTTCAGAACAACAATATAAATGGTAATTATAATTTAAAACAAGTTGCTCGCCCGATAGCAACTAAAAGGTTAGAATTACAAAATTCATTATCTGCAAATAATGGTAAATGGTCTGCACATGCATTAGATTTAAAATCGGTTATTTCACCAGAAAAAGGCGCTATTTACAGAGTGGAATTTTCATTTAAACCCTCTTATAGCACCTACAAATGTGAAACCACTAATTTTGAAAGCACTTTAGAAACAGATGAGAATTATGATCAGGAATCTGAAAATAGCTCATGGGATAATGTTGAAGATTATTATGAAAATTACTACTATAATTATGACTGGAATGAGCGAGAAAACCCATGTCATACCTCATATTATTACGACAAAAAAATAGGTCTTAATATTTTAGCTTCTGATATAGGATTAACCGTTAAAAAAGGAGTAAATAAAAGCTATTTTGTTGCTGTAAATGATATACTTAGTACCAATCCTATTGCTGGAGCAAAAGTCACCTTCTATAACTATCAACAGCAACCAGTTGGATCTGTAATAACGGATGAAAAAGGCACTTCTTTTTTTGATGCTGAAGATAATCAAGCCTATTTCGTAGTTGCAGAAAATAATGGGCAGAAGACATATATAAAAATAAATGATGGTAATGTACTATCGGTAAGTAAGTTTGATGTTTCTGGAGTAGAATTACAAAAGGGAATTAAAGGATTCATTTACGGGGAACGTGGTGTTTGGAGACCAGGAGATAATATATTTTTATCGTTCATGCTAAATGATAATGCGAACAAACTTCCGGCCGATCATCCTGTAAAATTAGAATTGATGGATCCTTATAATAAAGTTGTACATCGAGAAGTGAAAACGGATGGGGTGGATAATTTTTATCATTTTGAGCTAAAAACAGATGAAAATGCGCCAACTGGTAATTGGCTAGTTAAAATTTCTGCAGGCGGAGTTTCTTTTACAAAAACGGTAAAGATTGAAACTATTAAACCAAATAGGTTAAAAATTAAAACAGAATTTGAAGGTGAAATTCTTGATAGTTCCAAACCTATTAAAGGAGAATTAGAGGTGAAATGGTTGCATGGTGCAATTGCTAAAAATTTAAAAGCAGATATTTCTGCAAAATTCAATCCTAAAGCAACAACTTTTAAAACTTTTCCAGGATATATTTTTGATGATCCTACTCGTAATTTTTCTTCGGAAGATCAAGTTGTTTTTAATAATAAAATTGATGCTGAGGGGAAAGCAAATTTTACAATTAACCCACAATTAAAGGGTAATGCACCAGGGATGTTAAATGCTGCCTTTATAACAAAAGTTTATGAAAATGGAGGAGATTTTAGTACAGATGTTTTTACAAAAACATATTCACCTTTTGATACCTATGTTGGATTAAATGTTCCTAAAGGAGATAAAAGTAGAGGAATGTTATTAACAGATGTAAGGCATAAGTTTGATGTTGTTACTGTTGATGAAAATGGAAACTCAAAAGCGACAAAAAATTTAAAAGTTTCCGTACACAAAGTTAGTTGGAGATGGTGGTGGGATACCTCAGCTGATAATCTCTCTTCTTATAGTAGTAGTGAATATCGTGAAAAGGTTTTTGAAAAAACTATTAGTACTGCATCAAATGGAAAAGGAACATTTGAGTTTGAATTAAAATATCCAGATTGGGGTAGGTATTTAGTACGTGTCGAAGATGAAAATGGAGGTCATGCAACTGGTAAAACTGTTTATATAGATTGGCCAGGATGGGCAGGAAAATCTCGAAAAAATGATCCTTCAGCAGCCACTATGCTCTTATTTTCAACAGATAAAGAAACATATACCGTTGGTGATAAAGCAACGGTAACATTTCCAAGTTCTGAGGGAGGAAGAGCCTTGGTTACAGTTGAGAATGGAAGCGAAGTTCTAGCCTCTTTATGGGTAGAAACCACTAAAGGAGAAACTAAGTTTCAACTTCCAATAACGGAGTTATATACACCAAATATCTATATAAATATTGCTTTACTACAGCCTCACGCTTCTACTTTAAATGATTCTCCAATTCGTCTTTATGGGGTGGTTGGCGTAGCTGTTGAGAATCCAAATACAAAATTAGCACCTCAAATCGTAATGCCAGATGTGTTGCGACCAGAAGAAAGTATTTCGGTTAAAGTGAGTGAGAAAAATGGCAAAGCTATGACCTATAGTATAGCCATTGTAGATGAAGGATTGTTAGATTTAACACGCTTTAATACACCAAACCCTTGGAGTTCTTTTTATGCGAAAGAAGCTTTAGGAGTAAAAACGTGGGATGTTTACGATGATGTAATTGGTGCTTTTGGAGGGAAAATAAATCAAGTCTTTGCAATAGGAGGAGATGATGAATTGGCTGGCGCAAAAAATAAAAAAGCAAATCGCTTTGAGCCTATGGTTATTTACTTAGGGCCATATAATTTAAAGGCAGGGCAAACTAAATCTCATAGTATTGGTATTCCTAAATATGTAGGCTCTGTACGAACTATGGTTGTTGCAGGTAATGCTGCAGAGCAGGCTTATGGTATTGCAGAGAAAACAACTCCGGTTCGTAAACCTTTAATGATTCTTGCTTCATTACCACGTAAAATAACTCCTGGTGAAAAAGTTACCCTACCAGTAACCGTTTTTGCAATGGAGGATAAAGTTAAAAGCGTTACCATAAAAATTAAACAAGACAAAGCGTTCACTATTTTAGGAGAAACAACAAAAACAATATCTTTTAATCAGCCTGATGAGAAAATGGTGTATTTTAATTTAGATGTTGCAGATTTTAAAGGCATTGGAAAAGTGGTAGTTGAAGCTTCTGGAGGAGGAGAAACTGCTTCATTTGAAATCCCAATAGATGTAGTGAATCCAAATCCGATGACTTCCGAGATTCAAGATTTGATTATAGAAGCAAATAGCAGTCAAACAATCTCCCTAAAAACTTTTGGAATCTCAGGAAGTAATTCTGCACAGGTTGAGTTTTCTACCTTGCCTCCAATGAAGTTTAATGGTAGAATGCAATATTTAATTCGTTATCCTCATGGTTGTGTTGAACAAACTACATCGGCGGCTTTCCCTCAATTATTCTTAAATGATATTTTTGATTTGTCATCTGCAAAGCGTTCAGAGACTCAAAAGAATATAGAAAATGCTATTAAACGTTTGGGTGGGTTTCAAAGGCCAAATGGTGGATTTTCTTATTGGCTAGGTCTTAGTTCTTCTGATGATTGGGGGACTACCTATGCAGGGCATTTTTTGTTAGAAGCAGAGAAAAAAGGTTTTGTAATGCCTATAGCATTTAAGTCTAATTGGGTGAAATACCAACAGAATGTATCAAAGCAATGGCGATCAGGAACGAATAGTTCTGATCTAGCACAAGCCTATCGATTATATACTTTGGCACTTTCAGGAAATGCTGATGTGGCTTCTATGAATAGATTGCGAGAAACTAATGCTATATCAAATGAAGCGAAATTTAGATTGGCCGCTGCTTATGGTTTAATTGGTCAGGTTAGTGTAGCACAGCAAATTTTAAATACTGCAAAAATAGATTTTCAAAACTATAAGTATGATTACTATACCTATGGTTCTTCAGAACGAAATAGAGCAATGGCTTTAGAAACTTATGTTTTATTGAAAGACAAAGTAAAGGCTCAAGAATTGGCAAAAACTATTGCAGCAAGTTTAAATGATGAAAGATGGATGAGTACTCAGAGTACATCATATAGCTTATTAGCAATGGGTAAGTTTGCTGAAATGGTTGGAGGAAAAGGAATAAAATCGGCAGTTTCTGTTAATGGAAAATCAGAGAACATTAATACATCTAAGAGTTTAGCAAGTAGGCCGCTGGGAATTAAAAATGGGGATAATACTATAGAATTAAAAAACCTTGAAGGGAATATTTTATATGTGAGTTTAATAAATAATGGAATATTACCTGTTGGTGAAGAAAAAGAGATTCAAAAAAACATTACCGTTCAGACAAAATTCAAAGGCAGAGATGGTTCTGTTATGAATATTGCTTCTATTAATCAAGGAACCGATTTTGTAGCTGAGGTAACTTTAACAAATACTACAGGAAATGCTATTAAGAATATAGCACTTACAGAGATATTTCCTAGCGGTTGGGAAATTGTCAATACTCGATTTACTAATTTTGGTGATTTTGCCCAAAACGATGTAACATATACAGATTTACGTGATGATCGTGCAAATTTTTATTTTGACATGAATAAAAACGAAACGAAAACATTTAGAGTTTTATTAAATGCATCCTATTTAGGAAGGTACTATTTGCCAGGAGTACAAGTAGAAGCAATGTATGATAACGATTATATTGCAAGAACAAAAGGACAATGGGTTGATGTAATTCAATAAAATTTAGCCCAAAATAATTTTAGAATAGAATTGTTTTGGGCTTTTATATTTAAAAGTTATAAATTTTTAAGCAGAATCTTGAGATGATTTTTCTTTTTTTGCCCATTCGATGGCACTCTCTAAAGTAGTAAATCTATAAACCTTTACAGGCATGAAAAGTTTTTCAATAAGAGCATTTTTACAGCCCGTTGTAGAGTAGCTAATAATTGCATATGCCTTTATGTAATATTTTTCTTTAAAGAACTTGAGCCAGTCAGTAGGTTTAATGGCATATTTGTATATTCTATTAGTAATATAGATTAAATCACCTCCTTTATTATTGTATAAACTTGCTATTTCCATTGAAACAAATTTTCCATGTTCTTCCCAAGAATACACAACACCTTCATTAATTTCTGCCACAACAAAGCCATCAAATAAATAATAATTTCCGAATGGAAAAGATAGTTCATCTATAACATCTTTATAACAAGAAGAATTTCTAACGCTATTCAAAATAATATATTTGTAGTATTATGACTACAAAATATAAATATTATTCTTTCTTTTGTGTTAAAATTTATATTTTTTTAATATTCAATTATTTCTAGATTCAATAACTGCATCAAATACAAATGCACCAATTTCTTTAATTGGGTTATATAGTTTAGATTCTTCTTTAGTTTCCTGATTAATAAAGTTGAATCTAGTATCCATACCATCAAAAAAGATTAAAAGTGCCCCTAAAATTACGGCTACTTTTAAAGCGCCAAATATTCCTCCTGCAATCTTATTTACAATTCCTAACATTGCGAAATCTGCGATTTTTGTCAATAGCTTTCCTAATAAATGCACAATGATTACTATTATAATAAAAGTGATTATAAAGGAAGCAATTTTCATATACTGTTCATCCCATTCCATATTTTTTGATAAGTAATCTCCGGTGATATATGAGAAATGAATGGCACCATATATTCCTATAACCAATGCTATAAGTGAAGCTAATTCAAGAAACAGACCGTTTTTGAAACCTTTGTATAAACCCCAAGCCAATAATAAACCTAAAATGATATCTAAAAAATTCATAATGTACCGTTTAAAACAAATATAGAACTTTGATTTGTACCTTTGAAAATATATAATATTACAAATACTACTTCTTTTTATAATTGATAATTGAAGTTAGAAAAATAAATTAATGGTTTTTTAAAAGTAAATAATAACTGTCATGTCCAGAGATGTACAATTAAAAGAAAGATGGGATATTTTAGTAGAAAAATTATCCTTACAATTTGCTGATGGCGATACATTAGAATTAGATGCTATTATTTATTTAGTAGGAGTCCAAGAATTAGGGAAATACCATCGAAGCTATAAAAAAGACGAAAAATTAGATTTAATGCATATTGCTATTTGCAGACTATTAGAACCTTACGGCTTTTATGTTTTTGATTATTTTGATGAAGATGGTTGGCCTCACTATATAATGAAAGAAGAGCTTCCCCCATTAAAATCAGGAGAACAATCTGTTTTAATGAAAGAAGCCATTGTAGGTTATTTTTTAGAAAAAGAGTATATCATCTAATTCGCAATTTATATGCAGATAAAAAAGCCATATTATGCAGTAATTTTCACTTCTACTAGAGCAGATGGTGACAATGGCTATTCTAAAATGGCACAGCAAATGGAGGAACTTGCGAAGCAGCAAACAGGATATTTGGGTATAGAAAGCGCGAGAGAAACTATTGGAATAACGGTTAGTTATTGGGATAGTTTGCAAGCTATCGCTAATTGGAAGTCAAATACCGATCATCTTTTTGCACAACAAAAAGGAATAAATGACTGGTATACATGGTATAAGGTTCGTATTTGTTTGGTTGAAAGGGAATATGAGTTTGAAAAATAATTTTTTTTTATGGAATAAAAAAGGCCTAAAGTTCTTAAAAAAGCATCCAAGAAAACTTTTAGTCCTGTTAGCACTTTGTATTGCCTATTATTTTTATCTTCCTAAAATTCTTTTTAACGTTCCTACAGCAACTGTGGTTGAGAGTAAGCAAGGCTTTTTGTTAGGGGCTAAAATTGCAGATGATGGACAATGGCGATTTCCAGTAGTTGATAGTGTCCCTTATAAGTTTAAAAGTTGTTTATTAAACTTTGAAGACGCCTACTTTTATAAACATCTAGGTTTTAATCCAATTTCAATGTTTAAAGCTATTGGAGCCAATTTATCGGCAGGAAAAACGGTTAGAGGGGGTAGTACAATTACCCAACAGGTTATTCGATTATCTCGTGAACAAAAAAAAAGATCTTACGTAGAAAAATTTATTGAATTAATTTTAGCAACGCGTTTAGAACTAAGATATTCGAAAGAAGAAATATTAAAATTATATGCAAGTCATGCCCCTTATGGAGGTAATGTTGTTGGTTTAGAGGTTGCCGCTTGGCGTTATTTTGGATTACTTCCGCATCAACTTTCATGGGCAGAATCAGCAACTTTAGCTGTATTGCCAAATGCACCAAGCCTTATTTACCCAGGGAAGAATCAAAAACAGCTTTTATTAAAAAGAAATCGGTTATTGAAGAAATTATATACGGAGCATATCATTGATAAAACCACTTATGAATTAGCATTGCTTGAAGAATTGCCTCAAAAACCATATCCTTTACCAAATTTTGCACCTCATTTTATAGAATTTGTTTCTAGAACTAAAAAAGGAGAACGAGTAAAAAGTACACTAGATTTTGCGCTTCAACAAAATATAAATACAATTGTAAAAAAGCAATACAACACACTCAAGCAAAATCAAGTATATAATTCGGCAGTACTAGTCTTAGAAGTAAAAACAAGAAAAGTTTTAGCCTATGTTGGCAATTCTCCGACTGATAAATTTCATGAGAAAGATATAGATATGATTAGAGCTAACAGAAGCACAGGGAGCGTGATGAAACCGCTGTTATATAGTGCGATGTTGGATGCTGGAGAATTATTACCAGATATGCTTGTTGCCGATGTGCCAACGCAAATTGCTGGATACACACCAGAAAATTTTAATGAAGATTACAGTGGAGCAATACAAGCAAAAAAGGCATTAGCTCGTTCTTTGAATATTCCTGCTGTGAGATTATTACAGACCTATGGTTTGCAAAAGTTTCGAGATCAGTTAAATGTTTTTAAATTAAAAGGACTTAATAAATCTGCGGATTATTATGGATTAACTTTAATTTTAGGGGGTGCCGAAAGTAATTTATGGGACTTATGTAAAACATATACAAATCTGGCGGCTACAGTTAATCATTTTAATGAAACTTCAAGTGAGTATTTTCAGAACGAATTTGTAGCTCCTATTTGGTCTCAGAATAGCTCGATAAATTTCGGAGCTAAATCTACAGAAAAAACCGTTTTTGATGCAGGAAGCATATACCTGACTTTAGAAGCTATGAAAGAAGTAAACAGACCAGAAGGAAGTGAATCATGGGAATTTTACGATTCTAGTAAAGAGATTGCATGGAAAACTGGAACTAGTTTTGGAAATAAAGATGCTTGGGCAATTGGAGTTACTAGCAATTATGTAGTAGGTGTTTGGGTTGGTAATGCTGATGGTGAGGGAAGGCCTAACGTTACAGGTGTTTCAAGCGCAGCGCCTATTTTATTTGATGTTTTTGACGTATTACCAAAATCCACTTGGTTTTCAAAACCATTAGATGAGTTTACAGAAGTTGAGGTATGTGCAGAAAGTGGTTATTTAGCATCAGAAATATGTCCTAAAAAAACAATACTTATCCCAAATAAACATAATTACGTAAATGTATGTTCATATCATCAAACCATTCATTTAGATAAAAACAAACAGTTTAGGGTTAATTCTTCTTGCGAAGATTTATCTCAAACCATATCAGAATCATGGTTTGTTTTACCCCCATTATTAGAGTTTTATTATAAAAGAACACATCCAACATATAAAGTATTACCAACTTTTAGAAATGATTGTGCTCATGTAAATACCCCAACAATGGAATTTATATACCCAAAAGATGGGAGTAAAATTATATTGGCTAAGAATTTTGAAGGTAAAAAAAATGAGCTTATTATTAAGTTAGCCCATACAAAACCTGAAACAAAAATATTTTGGTATTTAGACAGTACTTTTTTAAAAGAAACCAAAGATTTTCATGAAATAGCAATTCTTCCTGAAGTTGGAGTTCATACTATTTCGGTAGTAGATAAGATAGGAAATGAAGCAAGTATTACTGTGACAATAGAATGATTGCAACTATTTGTTTTGGTTTATCAATCGGTTATCTTTGATAATAACGTTTAAAACTGCTCCATGCAAAATATTCCATTTTCAAATCTTACTAGAAAAAATACCATTAAAAAGTTAACTACTGAAATTTTCGACTTAATTGTTATTGGAGGCGGAATAACAGGTGCAGGTATCGCTTTGGATGCAGGCTCAAGAGGGCTAAAAGTTGCATTGCTAGAAAAGAACGATTTTGCATCTGGCACTAGTAGTAAATCTACAAAATTAATCCACGGTGGACTTCGTTATTTAAAACAGTTCGATTTTTGGTTGGTAAAAGAAGTGGGTTCAGAACGCGCGATTGTTCACAAGTTAGCGCCACATTTAGTAGTACCTGAAAAAATGTTGTTGCCTTTAATTGAAAATGGTTCTTATGGAAAATGGTTAACATCAATAGGGTTAAAAGTATATGATATTTTAGCACAAGTTACTGGCGAGGATAAACGTAAGATGTTAGAGAAAAAAGAAGCGTTAAAATTAGAACCTTTATTGCCTAAAAAAATATTGAACGGGGCAGGTTATTATGCAGAGTACAGAACAGATGATGCACGCTTAACTCTAGAAAATATTAAAACCAGTTTGCAGTATGGGGTAATACCTATAAATTATGTTTCAGTTGAAGATTTTATCTATATAAATGATAAAATTTCTGGTGTCAAAGTAAAAAATACTATAACAAATACCGATTTTGAGATAAGCGGTAAACACATTATTAGTGCTGCAGGGCCTTGGGTAGATGAGTTGCGAAGTTTAAACAATTCAAAAAAAGGAAAACGATTGCATTTAACCAAAGGAGTGCATCTTGTTTTTCCTTATGAAAAATTACCAGTAAAACAATCGGTGTATTTTGATATTCCGGATGGGCGAATGATGTTTGCCATACCTCGTGGAAAAATTACCTATGTTGGAACAACAGATACTAATTATGCAGAAGATAAAGATCACATTAAAACAGATTTAGCAGATGCTATGTACCTCATTTCTGCGGTAAATAATATGTTTCCTTCTATTGATTTAAATATGGATGATATTGTTTCTTCTTGGGCAGGATTGCGACCTTTAATTCATGAAGAAGGAAAATCTGCCTCTGAGCTTTCTAGAAAAGATGAAATCTTCACTTCAGATACAGGTTTGATAAGTATTGCAGGGGGTAAATTAACCGGCTATCGAAAAATGGCAGAACGCGTAGTCGATAAAGTTGTAAAATTATTAGAAGAGGAAGAAGACGATATCGAATTAAAAAAATGCTTCACTGATAAGATTCCACTATGTGGTAATGATTTTAAAAAGTTTAAGCATGTTAAAAAATATATTGAAGAAATTTCTTCTCGTATACTACCAGAAGGATTTGGAACTTATGATGCATGGTATTTAGTAACCAATTATGGCAAGCAAACCGAAACTATTCTAGAAACCTATGCCCGATTAAATGATGCCGATAAAAAAGTACGTTTAGCAAAAGCAGAATTAAAATTCGGAATCGATTTTGAAATGGTGCAAACTCCAATGGATTTTTTTATTAGAAGAACAGGCCGCTTGTATTTTGATATTGATAGTATCCGTTATTTACTAGAACCTATTTTAGCTGAGTTTAAAGCTATTTTTAAATTGGATGACACACAAATTTTAGCCTATCAAACAGAAATAAAAAGAGAAATTGAAGAACATTCTAATTTTTCATTGGATAGGGTTTGATCGTTTAATCCAACTTCTCCGTTAATTCTTTAAAAACTTTTTTGGCATTTTTATCATTATAGAGTACTTGATAAACAGCATTTAATATGGGGGTTTTTGATTTGTTTTTGCGCTTATCATTCAATTCAAAAGCACTTTTTGTAGCGTAATAGCCTTCAGCAACCATTTTCATTTCCATCATAGCACTTTTTACTGTGTACCCTTTTCCAATCATATTACCGAACATTCTATTTCGACTGAAAATGGAATACCCTGTCACCAATAAATCGCCTAAATAAGCAGAATTATTAATATTACGTTTCATGCTATGAACTCTTTTAATATAGCGTTTCATCTCACGAATCGCATTACTCATCAATACACTCTGAAAATTATCGCCATAACCTAAACCATGAGCAATACCTGCTGCAATAGCATAAATATTCTTAAGCATAGCGGCATATTCTGTACCTATAATATCGTCAGATATTTTTGTTTTGATATAATCACTACTCAAATGTTCTGCCACTAGTTCTGCCTTTTTCTTATCGGCACATGCAATCGTTAAATATGATAACCTTTCTAAAGCCACCTCTTCTGCATGACAAGGCCCAGTAATCACTCCAATATGTTTAAAAGGAATATCATAATTTTCATGAAAATGCTCTCCGACAATACGTCCTGTCTCTGGCACTATTCCTTTGATAGCAGAAAAAATGGTTTTATCTTTTAGCGAAACGTTTAATTTTGAAAGTTCTATTTCTAAAAATGCAGAGGGTATCGCAAAAATTAAAATATCAGCGTGGGTGATGGCTTCGTTTATATCACTTGTTAAAGCTAATTGTTTGGTGTCAAATTCTACAGAACTTAAATAATTGGGATTATGTCCCTGATTTTTTATATGATTTATTGCATCAGAATTTCGCATAAACCAATATACCATATCTACATTTTCTGTAAGCATTTTAACTATAGCTGTTGCCCAACTGCCACCACCTAAAACCGCAAATTTTAAATCTCTATTCATAATATAATCTGTAAAGAAAGTAAAGTAACTATTTCTTTAGTTACTTAACGAAACTTTCTGTGATTACAAAATTACTCAAAATCACATCAATATAAAATACTGATAATCAATAAGATGTAATTTATGGCACGAGAATTGTTTTATATAAGATAACCGTAAATTATTTTATTATGAAAACAAAACTACTATTCGGATTAATATTCTTGGGAATACTTGCTTCATCTTGTTATACAGACGTACTTATTGAAGATCCTATTATAGTTGATGAACCTGCATTTAATGTCAATCAAATATTAGCTTCTAATGAGTTATGGTATATTGATATTAATGCAACTAAGGGCAATGGTGAAGTGCCTTTTTTACAAAGGGCTTTTACTGTTTCCTTTGACGGTGGTATTCTATATGCAAATAATAATATTGCAGGTATTGGAAAAAATGGTAATGGTTTAGGAATTGATGTAGGGGTCTATAATGGCAATAATGGTGTGGTCGAAATAGATCATGATGTTGATGGATTGTGGGTCTTAGAGGTTTTTATAACTAATAATAAATCTATCGAATTATACGACAGAAGATCTGACACATCATATTACTTAAAAGGGTATCAGCGTAATAATTTTGATTATGATATGCTTTTCTATGACAACATTCAATACTTCCTACAAGAATATGATGCATGGGAAAAAGTCTATACAAGTCAAGCTGGAGCATTGAACGATTTTGACAATGAAAATTTCCTTCAGTTTTTGTCTGGTGATAATGGAGATTTTTTTAGATCATCAGTAGATCATACAGGAACAAGTGTAAATAATTTACAGTGGGATTTTGAAGGAGATTATCAGGTATATGATGTTGTTAATGATACATCTTTAAAAACCCTAACCTTAAGTTATGATTTTATAGGAGATGATTATTTTGAATTATATGTAATTAATGATAGTACTATAGAGTTGTACCATTCAAATAGTGGTACTACCTATGAGTTTAAAGGGCGAGGCTATATTCAATACCTTAAATCATCGGATGCTACAACATTAAAGAAAAGAGTAAAAACTAAAAATCCTGTAATGAACATTACAAGACAAAAAAAATAATAGAGACAGTTTTTTAGGTTGGTAGTTTGTTGTAACCGTTATAAGTGTAAAAGCTTATAGCGGTTTTTTTGTTTTAAATTGATAGTATATATAGTTTAGTATCAGTAAAATAAAAGCTTAAATTTATGAAAACAGGTATCATACAGATATATAAAACTGTATAAATGAAAAGTAGTATTTTTGCACCCTTAAAACCAAACCGTGAAAAAGTATCTAAATTTATTCGATTTCAAACAAAAAGTAGATTATAAAACCGAAATTTTATCTGGTTTAACCGTTGCTCTGGCCTTAGTGCCTGAGGCAATTGCATTTGCATTAATACCAGGGTTTTCTCCTTTAACAGGATTATATGCTGCATTTGTGCTAGCATTAATCACCTCTATATTTGGTGGTCGCCCAGGTATGATTTCAGGAGCAACAGGCGCAGTAGCCGTAATTTTTGTTGGCTTGATCCTTGAACTGAAACGTACTTTTCCAGGTATTGAGCCAGAAACTACATTAAATTATGTTTTTGCAACGGTCATAATTGCTGGAGTTTTACAAATTTTGGCTGGTGTTTTACGCTTAGGTAAGTTTATTCGTTTGGTGCCTCACCCAGTAATGTTTGGATTTGTAAACGGATTGGCTATTATTATTTTTATGGCACAATTCCCTAATTTTTATGAAAAGGGAACAGATCATTTATTGTCCGGATCGGCATTTTACATAATGCTCGGGCTTACCCTTCTAACAATGTTGATTATCTGGGGCTTGCCAAAATTAACAAAAGCAGTGCCTTCTTCTTTAGTTGCCATCATCATTGTATCTGCGATTGTGATTGGTTTTGATATTGACACATTAACTGTTGCTGGCACTATGAACAAAGGCGAAACAATTAGTGGTGGTTTTCCACCACTTTCTATTCCTCAAATACCATTTACTTTAGAAACTTTTAAAATCATATTCCCATTTGCGGCTATAGTAGCAGGCGTCGGCCTTATTGAAAGTCTACTTACCTTAAACATTATTGATGAGATTACAGATACACGTGGTAGTGGAAATAAAGAGTGTGTAGCACAAGGAACTGCAAATATACTTTCGGGATTTTTATCAGGAATGGGTGGTTGTGCTATGATTGGACAAAGTTTAATCAACACATCTTCAGGTGCTAGAGCACGATTATCTGGGATCACTGCGGCATTAATGTTACTCGTATTTATTATGTTCGGCTCTAGTTTAATAGAACAATTGCCGATGGCAGCATTAGTTGGATTGATGTTTATGGTAGCAATCGGAACTTTTGAATGGGCAAGTTTTAAAACTTTTAGAAAAATGCCAAATTCAGATGTTATTGTAATGGTTTTAGTTACCCTTATTACTGCAATAACCCATAACCTTGCTGTTGCAGTTTTATTAGGAGTAATTATTTCAGCATTAGCTTATTCATGGGAAAATGCAAAGCGTATTCGTGCTCGTAAAAGTGTAGATGAAAATGGAGTGAAAACCTATGAAATATATGGCCCTTTATTTTTTGGTTCTACAACAGCTTTTGCTGAAAAGTTTGATATTTCAAACGATCCAAATGAAATTATAATCGATTTTAAAGAAAGTAGGGTTGCCGATATGTCTGGTATAGAAGCTTTAAATAAACTTACGGAACGTTATCGAAAAATTGGCAAAAAAGTCCATTTAAAACACCTAAGTAAAGATTGTATTCAACTTTTAGAAAATGCCGAAGATATTATAGATGTTAACGTTTTAGAAGATCCAACCTATAAAGTAGTCGTAGATAGGGTGAAGTAAAAATAGCTAATGGCATAAAAAAAAGGGGTTTACAAGAAGTTGTAAACGCCTTTTTTAAATTTAAGTAGTTATCTATAAAGTTCTTAAGTATTCTGCGATAGCTTTAGTATCATCTTCAGACAAATTACTATTTAACATTACAGCATTATTATATTCTTTTAATAAAGCTTTTGCAATAGGATCTTGTTTAAGCATTTCAGTTGGGTTAATAATCATATTCATTACCCATGCCGGATTTCTTCTTTCATAAACTCCAGATAAAGCTGGACCAATTAAACGCTGTTTTGGTAAATGACAAGCAGTACAAACGGTACCATATTTAGCCTCTCCTTTTGCTGCTAATTCTGTATTTATTTCTGATGACAAAGTAACGTTTTTAAAAGGACCGACACCTTCATTATCCATATCTACAGGAACACTTTCAGATGTATCAGCGGATTTTTTTTCAGTTTTAGTACGGTTCATTTCAAAACCATCTTTTTTTTCTTCCTTTTTTTCACCACAACTAGTTAAAAGTACACTAATTGCTAAAATGCTAAATATTTTTTTCATGCCGATTTATTTTATAAAATACTAAGATAAGTAATCTGCATATTTAAAATAGTTCATTCAGAAAATTAATTGTTCTTTTTTCTGAATAAGTAGAATTTTTAATTCCATAAAAACCAACATGCCCGCCATATTTTGGAGTTTCTAAGTGTAAATTTGTATTCAAATTTGCTTCTTTAGTTGGGTAACATTCTGCTCCTAAAAAAGAATCATTTATACTATTAATAAGTAATGTTGGTACTTTGATAAACGGTAAAAACTGAAGACAACTAGACTTGGTATAATAATCTATAGCATCTGTAAAACCATGTGCTTTACTGGTATAGATATCGTCAAAATCTTTTAAAGTATTAATTCTTTTTATTTCTGAATTAGAAATTTTATTTGGAAAAAATTGTTGTTTTATACGTAGTTTTTCAATGAGGTGCTTTTTAAACCGACTAGCATAAAGTCTGTTTTTTGGAAGTAAAAGTTGTTGTAATGAACTATATAAATCACATGGAACCGAAACAGCAATTGCGGCTTTTATTTCTTTTGGGAGATTACTATTTTCTCCTAAATATTTTAGAGCCATATTTCCTCCTAAACTGAAACCTTTAAGATAAATTTCATCATATTTTTTTGTTTCTAGTATATGCATTATCACAGCATTTAAATCTTCAGTTGCCCCTGAATGGTAAGACCTGAATAAAATATTAGGTTCACCACTACAACCTCTAAAGTTTACAGCACAACAATCAAAACCGTTTGAGTTTAATTGTTTAGCGCTACCTGTAATATAAGGGCGTTGTGCATTGCCTTCTAAACCGTGAAGAAGAACAGTTACTTTTTTAGAACTATTTTCAGAAAAACTCCAATCTAAATCTAAAAAATCATCATCAGGTAATTTTATACGTTCTCTTTTTTGCAGTAAATCAACCTTACGAATTAAACCAGAGTAAATAGTTGAAAAGTGACCATTTTTAAAAAATAATGGAGGATTATAATCTGAAGTAATGATAGGCATAGAAACTTATTTAGGGTAGGTCTCTAAATGTTTAATTTGCTCTTGTATTGCTGTTTTAAATTCTGATTTTAAGTTGGTAACCAACTCTGTAATAGAAACAACATTTTCTATTAATGCTGCTCCTTGCCCAGCAGACCAAATAGTTTTCCAAGCTTTTGCTTCGGTATTTAGTTCTTTACCAAAATCTATTTTCACATCTTTTTTTAAATCATCTTCTGTAATTCCAGCAGCTTTTAAGCTTGCTCCTAAAAAATTGGCATGAACGCCAGAAATAGATGCGGTATATACCACATCACTTGCTCCTGCTTCTATAATCATTTTACGATACTCATCTGTTGCATTACTTTCTTTAGTGTTAATAAAACGAGTACCCATATAAGCTAAATCGGCGCCCATTTGTAAAGCAGAGGCAATATCTCTACCTGTACTAATACAACCTGAAAGTAAAATTGTTTTATGGAAGAATTTTTTAATTTCTGCCACTAAAGTCATTGGGTTTATTGTTCCTGCATGACCACCAGCACCAGCAGCCACAAGGATTAATCCGTCTACACCAGCCTCCGCAGCTTTTTCAGCATGTCTCTTTTTAATAATATCATGAAAAACAAGTCCACCATAACTATGAATTGCATCTACCACTTGCGCAACGGCTCCTAAAGAGGTTATAATTAGAGGTACTTTATGTTTAATACACAATTTTAAATCTGCTTCTAATCTTGGGTTTGTTTGATGAACAATAAGATTTACACCAAACGGTGCGGCTTTTTTTCCAGTCTCATCTTCAAATTTTTTAAGAGCACTCTTTATTTCTAAAATCCATTCTTCAAAGCCTTCACTTGTACGTTGGTTGAGTGCTGGAAAAGTACCTACAATTCCATTTTTACAACATTCTATTACCAAATTAGGTCCAGAAATTAAAAACATCGGAGCGGCAACTACTGGAAGTGATAAGTTTTTTATAAAAGATGCTTTCTGATTCATAGAAGTATAGTTTGATATATTCAAAAATAGCAATAAATTTTATGAGCTATTATTCTTAGTTTATCAAAACTATGGTATTTTTGGGATTATTATGCGCGCATAACAAAAAAACTACAAAATGTATTTAAAAGACTTTGAAATTCGGTGGAGTGATGTTGATGCCAATCGTCATTTGGCCAACTCAGCATACCTTAATTTTATGAGCCATACACGAATGGCTTTTTTAATGGAATTAGGATTTACGCATAAAACAATGGCAGAGCATGAAGTTGGTCCAGTCGTATTTTATGAGCATATCTATTATTTTAAAGAAGCTTTTCCTGGGCGACCTGTTCGAGTTTCTATGGAAATAATGGGGATGAGTGAAGATGGAAAATTCTTTGAATTTCATCATAATTTTTATGATTTTAAAGGGAAGCATTTTGCACATTGCGAAATGATGGGTGCTTGGATGGATTTAAAAACACGAAGCCTAACGAGTCTTTCTAAAGATTTTTTAACATTATTTAAAGATGCCGATAAAGGAGAAGGTTTTCGAATTTTAACAAAAGAAGATACTAGAAAGTTTTCAAAGACGCCTAAAGATTTGGTTTAGGACGTTTACTTGCCAAATAAACTCCTGCAAGTACTAATATCATTGCAAATAGTTTGATACTAGTAAGATGATCTTTACCTGTAAATAATGCAAAAAGCACTCCTACTAATGGCTGTATATATACAAATGCTCCAATAGTAGATGCCTTTAATTGGGTTAAAGCAAAAGCATTAAGCAGGTAGGTACTAAAAGTAGTTCCTAAAACTACAAATACAATAGCTCCAATGGCATCAATGGGTAAGGCTGACCATTTTATTTCTAAAACTTCTGAAAAAGTAATAGGAAGATTTACGAGTACACCAAAAGTAAAAAGCCATTTTAATAAGACAAAAGGATGGTATTTTGAAATAAGCTTTTTGACTAAAATTAAATAGGAGCCATAAAAAGTGGCATTAATAACAAATAAAAAATTGCCTAAAGGAATGTTAGGCGCATCTGATCTAATTTCTGAACCAAAAAGAATTAAAGCTAATGCTCCTGCTAGTCCTAATAATACCCCAATACCCTTTTGTAAGGTTATTTTTTCTTTAATAAAAAGAGCAGATAGTACAACAACAATTATGGGGGTTATGGTTACTAAGACAGCACTATTTATTGGAGTAGAAAGCTGTAATCCTTTAAAAAATGCAAGCATGTTAATTACCATTCCCATAATGGCACAAATAATAATACGCCCCCAATCTTTGCTTTCAATTTTTTGTTTAGGAGCAAACGGCGCAATACACCAAAATAATAACGCAGCACCCATAACCCTTAAAAAAATAAAACCAAAAGGTTGTACATAAGTTGGCATTACATCCTTGGCGATTGTGTGATTTATTCCGTAAATTATTGTAGCTATTAAAGCTGCTAGTAAAGCTAATGTTCTATTGTTCACTAATGTATTTTTGCTAGAGCAGAAGAAACCACTTTTTTGCTGTTTCCAATAAATATTTGATCATCAACTAAAATTACAGGACGCTTTAAAAAGGTATAGTGTTCTAAGATTAAATTTTTGTAATCATTTTCAGTAAGTGTTTTTTCATGTAGCTCTTTTTCCCTAAATAAACGAGCTCTTTTACTAAACAACGCTTCATAACTTCCTACGAGATTATGCATTTCTTTTAGTTGATTGCCTGTAATTGCTTCTGTTTTAATATCCTGCAAAACAAAACCATCTAAAGGGTGTAATTCTTTTAAAATTTTTTGACAAGTATCACAAGTACTTAAATGGTATATTTTTTTCATTTTTAGGATATTTAAATATTGTATTTTTCTCTAAAATTTAATTTTATGTTAATCCTATTGCAAAGAAACCCAATTCTAAGGAATTGTTCTATTTTTAGACTTCAATAAAACATATAATTTTGGAAAAGCTTTTTAACATAACCCTTCAAAACAGAAAAAACCTATATAAATTTCTTAATGAAATTCCACGTGAAAAACTTTTAAAAATTCCTGAAGGTTTTCGAAATAATATTTGGTGGAATATTGCACATGTAGTGGTTACCCAACAAGTTTTAGTTTATAAATTAAGTGGTTTGCCCATGCGTGTATCTGATGAGTTAGTTGATAAGTTTAGAAAAGGCACAGTACCAGATGGTACAGCAACTGAAGAGGAAATTGAAATTATGACTGGATTCTTATTTTCTACAGTAGAGTGGATGCAAGAGGATTATGAAAATGAACTCTTCAAAAAATTTAATGAATACACAACTAGTGTACATATTACTTTGAGTAGTGTTGAAGATGCAATTGCATTTAATGTATATCATGAAGGGTTACATCTAGGGGCTATTCTTGCTTTATTAAAAGTGCAATCAAACGAATAATTATTCTTTTTTTATCTCTACCGCTAAGAATTTTTTAATTTCATTGTATGGTAAGGTGATGATAATTGGTCCATCTGCATAAGAAGCAACTTCATATTGGTTGTATACTAATTGGATTCCTTTTTTTGTGAATCCAATATTTGCAGGAAGGTAAAAAGAGTCTCCCTCAAACATAAACCCTGTACTATTAATTGATGCATTTTGAGGAATGTCTTCTTGTATTTTAAATTTGATTTCAGCAAAATGTTCAAAGGAGTCTTTTGTTTTAAATAACTGCCAGTTTTCTAACTGATCCCCCTTTTTTTTATCAAAATTCAAAAAACGAGTAGCGCTATACCCATGAGCGCCACCAGTAAAAATATAAGTTTCTAATTGAATACTGATAATATCTTTATTTTCATAAGCAATAGTTCCTTTAATCTTTGCTTCCCAGCCTAAAGTTTCATCAGGATACATTTTTTTTAAATCTAAATAGCCATTTTTAAAAGAAGTAATCGCATCATCAATTGTCAAAACTTTTGTTTCCTCATCATATAACAATTGGTTAATAACCTCATTTTTTAATGCACTGTTAATAGTTGAAGCTATTTTTGAGTCTTCTAAAAAATCAAAGATAGCAATAGTTACTTCTGGGCAATCACCACACTTTTCATTTTCAAAAACTAGTGGTTTATAAACTAATTCATCTTCTTTTTTACAACTAAGAACAAGTATAAAAAGTAATAAGTAGGTTAATTTTATCTTCATGTTAAATATTTAATATAGAACTTAAAACCATTGTTAGCCTGCAAAGATAACGGTACATTTGTACGTATACGTATGTATTATGGAAGAAAATAAAATAAAATTTAATACTAAAGTAATTCATGGAGGTCAAGAACCAGATAAAGCTTATGGCGCTGTTATGCCCCCAATTTATCAAACCTCAACGTATGCACAAACTGCTCCAGGTGACCACAAAGGATTTGAATATTCTAGAAGTGCAAACCCTACTCGCACAGCATTAGAAAAATCGCTAGCAAGTATTGAAAATGGGAATTATGGATTAGCTTTTGCTAGTGGTTTGGCAGCAATTGATGCAATATTAAAATTGTTAAATCCAGATGATGAGGTTGTTGCCACTAACGATTTATATGGAGGAAGTTATCGTCTTTTTAAAAGCGTGTTTGAAAAATATAATATCGTTTTTCATTTTGTAGCGGTGGAAGATGCTAGTATTCTTGAAAAATATATCACCTCAAAAACAAAACTCATTTGGATTGAAACACCAACAAATCCAATGATGCGTATTATTGATATTAAAAGAGTGGCTCAAATTGCTAATAAACATTCTTTAATTCTAGCTGTTGATAATACGTTTGCTAGTCCCTATCTTCAACAACCATTAGACCTAGGAGCCGCTATCGTGATGCATTCCGCTACAAAATATTTAGGCGGTCATAGTGACGTTGTACTTGGCGCACTTATCGTAAATGATAAAGAGCTAGCCGATAAATTGTATTTTATTCAAAATGCTAGTGGCGCTGTCTGTGGGCCTATGGATAGCTTTTTAGTTCTTAGAGGAATTAAAACTCTTCATGTACGAATGCAGCGGCATTGCGAAAATGGAAAAGCAATTGCGGCCTATTTAGCACAGCATCCTAAGATAGCAAAAGTGTATTGGCCAGGTTTTGAAAGCCACCCAAATCATCAAATTGCAAAGGAACAGATGAGCGGCTATGGAGGGATGATTTCCTTTGTGCCTAAAGGAGGCACCTATAAAGAGGCCATCCAGATCATTAAAAAATTAAAACTATTTACTTTAGCAGAATCTTTAGGGGGTGTAGAAAGTTTGGTAGGTCATCCAGCAAGTATGACACATGCCAGTATTCCGAAAGAAGAAAGAGAGCAGGTAGGAGTGGTGGATGCTTTAATCAGGTTAAGCGCCGGAATTGAAGATATCGATGATTTAATTGCAGACCTAGAGAATGCATTGCAATAAATATTTATTAAATTTTTAAACAAATAGGGTTTAAATTGTGATAATAGTATAATTTTGCCCTCATATTTTAAATTCAATAATTACGACTTAAAATAAGTCATGGTTAGCAACTGATTCTAAGTAAAGATATGGACGTAAAAATTAAAACATTTATGGACGAGGTAAA
>TARA_R110002051_G_C8768889_1_pt1 | contig 25839 bp, 17 predicted proteins | sample TARA_R110002051 | Tara Oceans TARA_R110002051 (sample SAMEA4397023) | marine metagenome | biome: Polar Biome; feature: [MES] marine water layer (ENVO:01000295) within the mesopelagic zone...; material: water (ENVO:00002006), including particulate matter (ENVO:01000060) such as......
AACTTTATGCGCGGGCGAAGCATTCAAAATTCTATTGTTATTTTGCAACCCCGAAATGAAAATAATTTAAAATTTTTACTGCCTTGCTTTTTAAGGCTTGCAGACAATGTAAAAAGAATTTATTTAAATTCTAATTTATTTGCTCTTTCAAGTTCACCTCAAAGCCTCAAACCTTTACTTTTAAGACGTGCTCTACATCGAAAGTACACTACAAAGTCTAGTAACGACTCAATTTTAGGGGAAGCAGCATAATGAAAAATTCAAATGAAAACAGAAATCCCCGCATACTAGATACCTCTGCTTTAGTACATGACCCAAAAAGTCTACTTGCATATAAAGATGATATTTATATTTGTTTAACTGTTCTTGAAGAGCTAGATAATTTAAAAGAGCGAACTGATAAGAATGTAAGTCAAGATGCACGTGCTGTTATCAGAATGCTTGAAGACATCATTAACGGTAATACGTCTGAAGAAATGGAGAAAGGAATTGAGCTACCTTCTACTGAGTCTGCAAAGCGCGGCAGATTATTTATTGGGATAGACACTCAAATAGATTTTGCAAAAGAATTAAAACATGCGATTGGGAGTGATGCAGACAATCGTATTATTAATTACGCTCTGCATATGCAGAAGGAGCTTAAGCAAAATGTCACGATTGTTAGTCGTGATATTAATATGCGTCTGAAAGCACGCACAATCGGAGTCGATGCCGAAGATGTTTTAGTTGATAACCAAATTTCTGATATTGATTTACTTTACACAGGTGTTCAATCATTTGACGGTGATCTTTTTGATCGTATTGAATCCGACAAAGACTTTAAGTTGTCTGGTGAAGTGTACAAATTCCCCATCAACTTATTCAATGATGAAGTGCAGGCTAATATGTACTGGTATGACGCCGCTGGACATATTGGACTTGTTACAGAAGTTGCTGATGATAGTGTATACACTAAATTACTGCCTAGGCAGCAAAAAAAAATATGGGGTATTTCACCTAAGAATCCTAGACAATCTGTTGCTCTTAGCCAATTGACAGATCCTTTTTATGATTTAAACATTATTTTGGGTCCAGCAGGATCTGGAAAGACTTTTTTAGCTATTGCGGCTGGATTACACCAAGTGTTGGAGTCAAAACAGTATAAAAAGATTGTCGTAGTAAGAAGCCGAGATTTTATGGATGACGATCCGGGGTTCTTGCCCGGTGATCTGACGGAGAAGTCACTTCCACTTTTAGCTGGTGTTACAGATGCGTTGATTTCAATGCATGCAGATGATAGTGATGATGAAAAAAGTACTCGTGCTACAGTTGAACACATCATTGAGCGAGCTAATATAGAGTTCACATCTATGGCTTATTTTCGTGGTCGTTCCATAGATGATGCAGTGTTAATTATTGATGAAGCACAGAATATGACGCGTGCTCAAATGAAAGGAATGCTCAGCCGAGGAGGTAGGAACTGCCGGACGATTGTCCTAGGAAACCTTGCTCAAATTGATGATCGGTTTGTTACCCCAGCCTCGTCAGGAGCCAGTGCTGCTGTAAATATTTTTAGGAATTATGAGAAAGGAAGTGTATTAATTTTTGATGAAGTTGAGCGCAGTAGCTTAGCTGAGTTTACAGAAAAAAATATGTAAAAATTATTTACTAGCTGCCAGAGTATTTCTGGCAGCAACAGGCTAATGATGAACAAAGTAGATACCTTTCAATCAGAGAAAAATTCAAAGCTAAGCGATGATGTTCCTTCGCCAAGTTAGTGTATTAATTCCAAAAATGTAAGAGAAGCAATCGCGAACAATTGCATAGATGCCTTATTAATTAACCCTGATCTGATAGATAGAATATTTGAACCATCTAAAAATAATCAGAAATTTGATGCTGAACAATAGTTTTCACACAGTCTGTCGGAACAGCAGACGTTAGCAGTTTGTAAGTTCAGGTCGAAACCAATTAAATTAGAGTGTGTTACTACAGCTTAGGTACTTTTTATAACAAGATTTTTTTTAGCCTCGAATTCAATAAAAGTTATTTACCTTGCCAATGAATGACTTTGCGGCTTCACCTTGAGCTTTTTCAGTTCTCTTCTTCCCTTGTAAATATTTACAAGCCAACCAGCCGGCATTAAACGCATATTCTATTTGCGACATCACTAATCGCCATGTTGAAACACGGAGTCTTAGCTTGGCTCTTATTAGTGCGCCTTGCTCGTCTATCGACAACCCAGTTGGCATGCCTGTAATTTCATCGTCTGATTTATACTCTTCAAGTTCATTTTCTGGGCTCATCAAGTACTCCAGCATTAGGTCATAACCGTCCGCAGCGAACCCTGACTTTACAGCCATGGACTTAAGTTTATCTAGTGTTTCTGTCCGAATTGATATTGTTGATAGATTCGATTTATTTCGGCGCTTAAATTGTCTATATCGATCATTGCACCGCCTATAACCGTCATCAGATAAGTACCCCTTTAAAATTTTGGTACTCTCTTTATATGTGTATTCTTGCAACACTGGAAAAGGGAGACTAACATCTCGGATGTCATCGGTTCTTAACCCTTTTTTAAGTTTATCATTAACAAATTGCTGCCATGACGCTTCATTATTATCTGTTTTCATTGCTCAAATCCGTGATATGTCACATTTTAATGATATATTAAATAAAATTATTATCACTTACAACGACTATATTTATTTGTGACATATCACTGAATTTTTACTAATCATACATCAAAGTGCATATTTTCATCCATCCCGCTCACCCAATAACCCGATAGACATCATGTTAATATGCACCAGATCTTTGCTTTTAACCTCATTGTTTAGTGAGGGCTTTCTCGGGTCACACAGTGTAAACACTTTGCCCTTGCCCAGGATATTTTTCAAAAATATGCATATAAACTTCACTACAGGTTTTAGGCCATAAGTCATCATCGTATGATTCAGGTAAGTTATCTAATACTTCCTCAATCATATTTTTAACTCTGGCTTTGGTACGCTGTTTTTTACGCCAATCAATAACCAACATTTCTTGCATTTTTTCAGTCAATTCCTTAGCTATTTCTTTAACTTGGGTACGCTCTTTGTCAGTAAGTGGTGCATCTTGAATCATCAAGTCGTACACAGCTAACTCTTCTTCAGTTAAGCCTTCACGTACAGTGCGTTTATCTTCGTGTTCCAATTCATTGATAAACTCTTTCAAGCGATTAAAGAATTCTTCAGCCGTATAAGCGCCTAGATTATATTGCTCAACTAAGTCTAAGAATTTTTGCTGCAAATCTTGTCGGCTTTTGTTCTTTAGCACCATTGGCTGTAGCTTGCGTTCAATAAGGTTTTTTAAACGCTCTGCATCAGACTGTTTAGGTTTTTCAACCTTGGCAACCATAGTCGCTAGTGCATCAAAATCTATATTGGCAATATTAATAGGCTCGGGTAAGTTACTCTTAATCTCAATGGTAGATATGGATTCATCAAGCAATTCATTCACTTGATTTCGCACAACATCGAGCACATCTTCGTCATCAATTGATAAGCCCGACTTCAAACGCATTTGAGAATAAATAATATTAATCGCTATTCGATAAGGCACATACTGATTTGCACTATCATCTGGCATTATCGCTTTGAATATGCGGTTTATTTGGCGAAGAAATGCAGTAAATTCTTCTTTATTTTTGGGCTCTAATAAAATTTCACTGGCGTTATCTAATAAAGAAAGTTTGGTAAAACCATCAGCTGGTGCTGAAACAATACCCGCTAAATCTATATCTTTTGAATTTAAGAATACCTGCAATTCACCAATAGCAATTCCAAGTGCTGCTACTATCTCTGATTTATCTTTCGCTGGGCTATCTACTTGATAACCAGGGCTACCTTCAGCTACACCACCACCGTACAGGCCTAATGCTTGTTGAAGAGAGCTAAAGATATTGATGTAATCAACAATTTGGCCAGCCGATTTACCTTCATAAACACGGTTAGCGCGAGCAATGGTTTGCATTAACGTATGACTTTTTAATGGTTTGTCTAAATAAAGCGTAGAAACCGCTGGTGCATCAAAGCCGGTTAACCACATAGCGCAAACAAACACGATCCTTAAGTTATCTTGGGGATCTTTAAACTTCTCATCAATTTTTTCTTTTAGAAAGCGTTCACGGTGTGGTTTGTAATTAAGTCCTTTTTTAGCCAGTCGTTCATCATCATTTTGACCACCGGATACAACAACAGCCATATCAATTGAAGTCATATGCTCTATTTGGAAATTAAGCTTATTTAAACGACTCCCTTTAGCTACCTTCGCTTGCGCTTTTAAGCTCGTTAACTTGGTTTTCCAAGCATCCTGAACCTTGTCATACATTTTTATCGTGGTTGCTTTATCAATAGACACAACCATGGCTTTGCCTAGCATGCCATCAGAAAAAGGAGCGCGATTAATATAATGTTCGACCAAGTCTTTAGCGACCGTTTCTAAGCGGTCATCGCGTGTAATGATGTGATACGCTTTAGAAAATTCCGTCTCTAAACGAGCTTCTTGTTCTTCAGTTAAATCGGCTTCATCTAATATTTCAGCTATCTCATCACCAATATTTTGATTCGCCAATGATACTTCCGGCACTCGGTTTTCATAGTACAAGGGTAAAGTTGCGCCATCATCCACCGCATCAGAAAAATTATAAATACTAATGTAATCACCAAACACTTCTTGTGTTTTAGCTTCTCCTGCAAGCAACGGTGTACCTGTAAATGCCATAAACGAGGCATTAGGCATAGCATTACGCATATTCATCGCTAAAGAGTCGTATTGGCTTCTGTGAGCTTCGTCAGTGATAACAATAATATCGTCACGTTCAGATAAAACTGGATAATTGCCTTTTTCATCACCTTTAAATTTTTGAATTAAGGTAAATACAAAGCGGTGATCTTCTCCAAGTAGTAACTTTAATTGCGCGCCCGAGTCTGCTTGACAATTTTCGGTAACAACCCCCGCCGCATTAAACGTTTTATAGATTTGATCATCAAGGTCGGTTCTGTCAGTAACTAAAACAAACGTCCAGTTACCAGTATATTTACGGAAGGCTTTTTTACAGAAAAAGACCATTGAAAAACTTTTACCGCTACCTTGCGTATGCCAGAACACCCCCAACTGGCCAGCACTAGCTGAACTGGCTCGTTGTTTTACATTCGTTAAGCCTGACAAAGCTTGGTTAACACCAAGGTATTGATGATACTTAGCAACAATCTTTACCGTCTGTTTGGTTTTTACAAACAGTACGTAGTTTTCAATAATGTCGAGTAAGCGGTTTTGCTCACACACGCCCCGAATTACAACTTCTAAGCTAACCCTACGTTCTTCTTTTTCACTTTCAATTTTCTTCCATTCAGCAAAATGCTCCCATTGGCTTGATATAGAGCCAACCTTTGATTGCACACCGTTTGATAGCAGAATTAATTGATTAAAGGTAAATAGTTGAGGAATGGTTTTACGGTAATCAGCAAGATTATCTTTATATGCCGTTAGCAGGTTTTTATGGCTTGCTTTTAACTCAACAAATACAAACGGAAGCCCATTAACAAACCCAAGTAAATCAGGGCGACGGGTTTCAATCTCGCCAGTTATGCTCATTTGGCTACATAGCAAAAAATCATTTTTTGAAGCGTTATTCCAATCAACATAACGAACAACGCAATCTTCTTCATCTTCAGCGTTGGTTGTGTACACGTAGCCGTTAGTAAGTAACTCATAAACTTCTTCATTGGCTGATATTGCCGTCATCGCACTTCTATCACGTGCTATTTCATCAATAGCCTCTTGAATAATAAGCTTATTAACATCAGGATTTAGCTTTAGTAGTGCGGCTTTTAATCGAGCGAAAAGCACAACATCATTGCGAGTTTCCCTGCCAAAAAACAGCGGGTTATTAGCCAAAGATTCATCATTTTCCAAGTCAAAAGCAGAGCCAAAAACCTCATCCCAACAAGTAACAGTTTCCCAATTCAATTCTGAGAATAACTGTATTGCAGGTTGTTCTACTAAAGCATCTTCCGTGTATGTCATGATCTTCTCTTATTTAAATCAGCTACTAAGCCGGCAATTAAATTCAAATCAGCTTTAATTTCAGCTATTTTTCTTTGTCTTTGTTGTAAGCCCGTTGCAGTATCATGGCCTTGAAAAAACGTACTACAATTGGACATTCCTTGTTCAATAATGTCGTAATCTACTTGTGTAATATCATTTATCAGCTTTGTGATACGTTGCGTTTGGATTGAACGTCCAAACCGAGTTATAACATTATTAAACAGCTTTTCTTCAACCAACCTTTCCCAAGCTTCTCGAAGTAAATTATAGAAACCGAAGCTGTGTTGTGAAAATTCAAGCTCTGTCCCCGTCCGATCAACTTTTTCTAAAGTTTGATAGGCTGCATTCAATTGCCCAATCCTCGCTTTTATCGGTAAAGCGTCCCAGGGCGGCGTATTATCAACAATACCAGTATGTTTACGGCTGCGGTCTAAACGAATCTGCGTAGCGGAAGAACCGTCTACCTTTTCCACACATTCAAGTAAATACTTGTAAAACACAATATCATGCGTAAACACTATTACTTGCCTTTCAAGAGATTCCTCAACAAGACGCTTACCTATATCTTCGCGCCACCTATGATCTAGTGAGTTAACTGGATCATCAAAAATAACCGCTGACCGCCTACCATCAGAAATTATTTCAGCCATGAAGCAAGCGATAGCGATGCACCTTTGTTCACCTTCACTAGCTATTTCAGCAACAACATTATTGCTACCATCAATAATTTCTAATTTGGACAATTGTTGGCTAGAAGATCCTCTAGTTTTGACCTTAATGTTAAACCTATCAAACCCGAACTTGTTTAACTCATCCTCAAAGCACTTCACCAAAGGTTCAATTATTGTCGCTTTGCTTAATTCATTAGAAAGAAGCGTTACCTGTGTAGTTTTAGTAACCTCTTCAATCGCTTTTATCTTATTTTCAATAACATAGCGCGATATGTTTTTGATAAGGCTCTCTTTGTTATCAGAAACTAACTTTCTTGATTCGAGCTCTGCTAATTCTTGTTCTTTTTGTTTTATTAAATCGCTATGAGATTCATCATCTTTACCTGCCAACTCGTTAAAGTCATTATTTAGCGATTCTAATATGTCCTCGCAGTATTTTACCGGTGCGTCATCAATAGCTGGGAAAGCATTTTCAGCGTTAGGGTTTATAAACTGTGATTTACGTAATTCAAGTGACCCAACAAACTCTGAAATCGAGGTTTTAAATCCATTATCGTCGGTGGTCAGCTCATCAATAACAGCATCGTAATCGCTCAGGTCTAATATGAGCTCTTCAGTTTTCTTGACCTCTGTTTTAAGCGTTTTGCTTGCGTTCTCTGCTTCCTGAACGGCTTGGTTTGCAACATACTTTCTAAAGGAAGCTAATTTATGAGCACTATCACTGCCAATAGCTTGTAAGCATAATGGGCACTTACCTGCCTCATCTGGTGGAAATGATATGTCACTCGTTTGAGATTTAATAAAGGATTCCGCTGCTTGCCAGAGAGTTAACCACTTGGCATCGCCAATACCTTCAAATGGTAAGTTGGACAATACTCTTTCTCGCAGTTCTTTGGCGAGTTCAGTCTTTTCAGCAGCATCTTGCTTAACAGTATTTAAGTCGGTATGAGCTTTATCGGATAAAGCATTACTCAACACTCTAAGCTTTTTGGAAAATGGCGTAATCCTAGCAACCTGTGCACTTAAACCTTTTTTAATACTTGCCACAGACTGAGATTTCAGCTCAAAAATCCGTTGTTGTAGTGGTGCTATTTGGCTAATTTCGTCTTCCGATGCGCAATGACTTTCAAGCACTTCTAACGTTGAACTATGGCTTAAACCATTAACAAATTTTCCACTCAAGGTGTCAGATGAAAATGCTGGTAGTGTTTGAAGACCGTTACCAGGCATTAACTCTTCCCTAATTTGTCTTTTTACATAATCCAAAGCAACAGATAAGCTCTCTAGTACTTTAAGAACAAAAGGTTTGTAGCCAAGAGCGCCTTCTTTTTTACTTACATAATGCGATGCAGTTTCTGTGTCGAATACTCGAATGGATTTCAAGTTTTCATCTGCTTCTGCTGTTTTTGTCCAATCAATAGGTAAAGATTCATCATCATTGCAAACAGTTAATTTTGCTGAAGACTCTTCACTTGAGCCCTCAAAAACATTACCAAGTATAGGTGCAACGTCCCCTCTCGTTAAACAGGCGTGCTTTAAAATACGAGCATAAGTTGATTTGCCCGTACCGTTATCACCATAAACAATATTTAAACCTTTTGGGTTTAAAGTTAAATCTTGGTTTGGTGCTAAAGAGCCGACATTAACCACATCAGTAATCGAAGATAAGTTTATCTCTGACACTTCTGATACCAATCCTGTTGCGTTAACAGGTGTTTCATAGAGAGGGTACAATTCACCTTTATCGATAACGCCATATTCCATCTTAGCTATTGCCCAAATCAAGCGGTGCTGTGCTTCTGTTAACTCACCTTTACTTAAGGCAAGCTTTACGGCATGACGCCAAAAAACAGGTTTGTCTTTTACCCAATCAACTAATTTTTCTATCGGCTGCATAAATATCCTTATAATTCTATTTGTCCTGAAATTAACTTTGGTAGCAACATGTCTCGTTGTTGTTTGAGGTTTTGATTTCTTTTCTTTAAGTTAACCACATTCTCAAAAAGCTTATGAACAACTAACTCAAATTGTTCAACTAAATCTTCTGGTGGGGCGATATACTTTAACTGCTTTAACGTTGTTTGTGTTAAAAGCGGTTGAGCAGAGCCACCCGCATATTTATTTAGATTGAAGTGCTCTAACAGCAGGAATAGATAAGAGATGTTTTTCTCTGATTTACATTTAGCGACAATCGTATTATCTGAGCCCCAAAACTTGTCAAAGCAATATTCAACTGCACCACAATAAGCTCCTACACGACCTATAATTACTGCATTCTCATACTTCCAATCTTCTGCTTTACCAACAATGCCATTCGCACCATAAAGGTCAAACATACCAGTATCGGATTTAGTGCACTTTTTGCCGTTCCAAAAATCAAAAGACGTTGAAAACTCTTTAACCTCCCATCCCTTAGGAATTTGGCCTAATGGTGAGTCGATGAGTTTTGGGCTGCCATCAGCATCGAGATTACCTTGGTGGCCTGAGTAGCGAAAGTTAACAAACCATTCGCGATAAAGTGATTGCGCCATATCTTCTAAGATGGCGATACGGCGGTTGTTGTTTTCGATTAGGTCATCGTAATTTTCCAGATATTCAGCAATATCAACCTGAGCTTTAAACTGTGGAAGTAAGAATTTAAATCGCTTGATAGCATCTAATGTAATACTTGCTTGGCTTGCTGCACCTTGAGCTGTTCCAATAATGAATTCTTTAAAAGCCTCATTACGCAATAAGTAGTATAGAAAGCCACCAGACAGTTCTTCACTTGGAATAATCTTTACAGCATTTTGGTTGAGAAGAGCACTATCAACAGATTTTGGTACTCGTATAGTTTTCCCTACTACTGAAGCCGGATTTGAAGGCCAAGAACCCACCGTCTGAATAACAACATCACCTACACTTAAGCTATAACGCGAATATTCTTCACCTAAATCATCAGATATCTTCACCAAGTTATCTGGGCATATAGAGTCTTCTGTAAAATCACTTACTTTTACAATTTCACGACCGCTTTCAACGAACCACTTACTTTTAAAAGCAAAACCTTTTTGTGTTGAAATATAGTCACCCAGAGTTACAAATAATTCCATTATGCTGCACCTAGGACTTTTATTACATTTTCAGAAATAGAAGCTTCTAATTCATGTGCTTCAGCATTCAATACTTCTAACTCTTCCTGTAATGCTGTTAACTTAACAGTAAAGTCTTCGTCACTTTCTTGCTCACCTTCAGCGACACCTACATAACGGCCAGGATTTAAGCTATAACCTTGTTCAATAATTTCGGCTTTAGTTGCGACTTTACATAAACCCGCAATGTCTTGATAAGTTAGTTCGCCAATATCATTAGTAAAAAAGTTGTCTAAGTTAAATTTACTGTTGTTGCCCTGATCTGGGTGAGTTTCTAGGTAAGTATTATCAATATCTTGCCCACGGTATAAGCGCACAATATTGGCGATAAAATTAAGTTGCTCGCTGGTGTAATCTCGCACTGCACGAGTCACTTGGCGGAATATATGACGGGCATCGATAAACAATACTTTATCTTTGTTATGTGCTGGTTTGTTTTTATCTAAAAACCATAAGGCGCATGGCAGTGTTACCGTGTAGAAGAAGTTACTCGATACTGCCACCATGACATCTACGCCATCATCTTCAATTAGTTTTTGACGGATTTCTTGCTCTGAGCCACGGGCGTCACTGGCAGAGTTTGCCATAACAAAACCTGCACGGCCTTTTTGGTTAAGTGCTGAGTAGAACATTTGGATCCACAGGTAGTTGCCATTGTCGTTACGTGGCATCCCATAAGGGAAACGGTGTTTATCACCTTCTAATCGGTCTTTTTGAATTTCGTTAACGTTAAACGGAGGGTTTGCCATGACGTAGTCAAATTGACCATGTTGTTTATTGCCTGTTACCTGCCCTTTGGCAAGCTCAAAGGGGTCTTCATAGTAAGAGTTACCTTCACGAATATCTCCTTGTAAACCGTGAACGGCAAGGTTTAGCTTAGATAAACGAACAGTATCCCCCGTTTTTTCTTGCCCAAAAACTGATAACTCATCTGAGGCATCTTTATTATGTTTTGCTACAAAGTCGGCAGAGCTGATAAACATACCACCGCTACCACAAGCAGGATCAAACACTTTCCCATGGTATGGTTCTATCACTTCAGTGATTAACTTTACTAAAGCAGAGGGCGTAGAACTCACCTCCACCTTGACCTTCTGTTTTAGCAAACTCATTAAGGAAGTATTCGTAAATTCGACCGAAAATATCAGAGCCAAGGCTGAAGTCGATATCGTTAAAGTTTTTAAGCAAGCTTTTGAGTATATCGTTTTCAAAGCGAGTAAACGTTTTAGGCAGCGCATCTTTAATCGCTTCGTTATCTGCTTCAAGTGCTTTCATGGCGTTGTTAACGTTAACACCGATGTTTGAACCTTCAGGTAATGCCAATAAATTTGAGTAAAGCGCATCATCCGGTACATACATAGCGCCTTCTGCTTGAACTTTTGATTTAATGCCATCACCGGATAAACCACCACCGCGACGCCGTGAACCGGCTTGCCCTTCAATCTTACTTTTTGCGAGTGAAAAACGATATTCTGCATACTTAAGGAAAATTAAGCCTAGTATTGGCCTGGAATACTCTTGTGCGGTTAAACCAGTGTTAGCGCGTAATGAGTCAGCTGCTGACCATAATCGTTTTTCTAATTCTTCTATCTTTTTAAAATCTGCCATTTTTATAATCCTTCTTAATAATTCCCTTTATGTAAGGGGTAATGTATCAAATATGAGTTAACCTATATACAAACTGAACAGTGCCACCTTCCTAATGATGTTTGGCTAGTAACAAGTTCAACTTTTGTTGAGACTTATCAAAATCAGCTTGATAGCGTTTTAATATTTTTAGTTCTAGTGCAACATCTAACTCTTCGATTTCAGCTTTTTTTACGATGTAGCGAGAAATACTTAACTCATTATTTTGGTGCCTAATTTCAGGCATAAATACAGCTTTGTAACGCTCGTCATCAACAAGCTTTCCAGCCGCTAAATCAGCTATTAAAACAGCATCTTCTTCTGAAATAGCGATACGGTTTTTGTTATTTGTACCTATTTCATTGGCATCAACGAATACCACTGGAGATCCAGCTGGTTTATTTTTGTTAAGCACCAAAACAACAGGAGGAATGCCTGTGCCATCTAGAACATTGGCAGGCAGGCCAATAACAGCTTCTAGTAATTCGTGTTCTAGCAAATACTCCCTTACTTTTGCATCGTAACCGCCTCGAAATAAAAAACCTTGAGGTAATAGAATGTAACCTTTACCCGTGTCATTTAATTTACTTAAAGCTTGTTGTATCCATAAGCTGTCACCTGCGGTTGCTGATACAGAGTTACCTGTAGGTACTTGGATAAAAGTGGACTCCGCAAGTTTACGGCGTTCATCAGCGCCAAATTTTAAAGAAAATGGCGGTTCCATCACTACAAGATCAAATTGTTGCTTATATTTAAAGGCCGACTCTAAAAGAGAATCTGTATTCGCTAGCGTGAAACTTTTGTTTTCAAGCGTTAATAATCGGTAAGCTGTAACATAGGTGCTATGATTTTTTTCTTCTAGATATAGCGCTTCGGAATTTAAACTAGATGCTAACCTCGCTAATCCACATGCACCGTCATATAAAGATTTACCACTACAATCACCGACTAGCGCTGAAAAAACTCTTTCCATATTTAGGTTGGTCGAATCTACAGAGTATCTGCCAAGCGTCTGAGAACTTAACTCTCTTAGCGCACTAGCAAGAGGATCAAAGTTTGTAATAGTCGCAATAACATTAACAACATGGTTAATGATCTTTCCATCAATTCTATAATGCTCTGGTGCTGCGCATACTTCCGCTGGGTGGGTGTGTTCTAGCACCTTTCCTGCTTCTATCAGCATGTCTAATTGTTTAGCATGACCACTATTCACAATGATTTTGAACGAATCAGGATTTTCTTTTGCAATAAAGGCAACATAAGAAATTAGTTCCAATGTGTGTGATACTTCCATTGAGCCGCGACTACTATCCAATAAACCCCATAGCGGTTTAGTTAAGTTTTCCATTACGCGACTCCTTTCATAAGCTGACTAATACAAGCTGTAGCGACTTTCTTCTGCTGTTCAGCTAGCTTAATTGTTGCTTGATAAGCTTGATTACTTGCATTAAAGAGCTCAGCGATTTCAGACTGTTTACTCAGATCTGGTAGCCCAATTTCCATCTTTTTGATGTTTGATAAGTTGATATTTTTAATTGTTGCGCCTGTACTAGTGGCATCTAGCAGGCTTTGACCCGTTGGTGAATTAAAGTAGGCTACAAGTACCTCGCCAAGTAATTGATTATTGTTTGGTCTAAGTAAAATAAAATTGGCAGAAACAATTACATTAAGCTTGGCAATATTTTCCGTTACGTAACCTGCTCGAATTGAATTGCCTTTGGCAAGAAGCACTACATCACCTTTCTGTAATAAAAAGCGCTGGATATCCTTACCGTCTTTTATGGTTACTTGGCTCAGCTGTTGCTCAATAATTTCTCCGTTCAAGTTTACAGAGCTGCCTGTTAGCAAGTGCAATGCACCTTCAACGTTGCTTTCATTTTTTTCAAATAGTGCGTTTGTTGCACCAGTAGTTAATTCATTGCATAACACCTCGATAGTTTTCATGTTACCTCCTGTTCGTTTTCAACCTACGAATTAGGTTGTTGAGGCGATACTAGCTAGTAACTGAACCTAATGCAAGTAGTTTTTTGATTTATTTTGATTCGTACATCAAAAACGAATGTGTGGGTCGCTGGTAAATATTTAAATAAATTCACCATACCCATGGTTTTTTAAGGGGGGATTCGTATTGCTAGTCTAGATTTGTGTGCTTATCTTTTAATTCGGATACTTTGTTGTGTAACAGATAATTGATTTATATTTGTTAATGGGGTGTTGTGCATAAACGGCATATTTTTCGCTTAATGCTCTACAGCCCTTTAATACCAGACACTACAGAGCACTCTTGTTTTAATCTCTTTGAAACTTTAGAAATTGTTGAGCGAGAACAACCTAAAATGTGCTGAATATAGTCATAGGATTTTTTATCCGACAACATGCCTTCAACCTTTTGTTGTAATTCTATATCTATTGGTCGTCCACGATAACGACCTTCGGACCTAGCTTTAATAATACCTTCTTTTTGTCGTCGTCTTCGGTCTTCATAGTCCTTTCTAGCAATAGCCGCTAGCATGTCGAGCATCAAGTCATTAATGGCTGATAACATTCTTCCGGTGAATTCATCGCTTACCACCGCAAACTGATGACTCGTCGGTAAATCTAATGAAACAACCCTCAAACCTTTCGCTTTTATGATGGTTTTGAGTGAGTGCCAATCATCATCCTTTAACCTGGATATCCGATCTATTTGCTCTACAAGTAGTACGTCACCTTTCTGAGCTATTTCCAGTAATCTAAATAGCTCTGGTCTTTGAAGTGTGGCTCCAGATTCATTTTCTTCAAAAAATGCAGATATGATCAGATCATGCTCATTAGCAAACAATAACAATGCATCCTTTGCGCGTCCCCCATCTTGCTCTTTAGTTGAAGCTCTGAGGTAAGCGTAAGTTCGAAAAGTATTCATTGTGGAAATAGTCCATTTTATATAGTCTCTTTATCATAGTCCATTATACATAGTATTTGGCAATTAATGGACTATTACAATGCAAGGTCTTCAGCAGTCTCTTTAAGGTATACCCTATATGAACTATCAAGCTTAAATAAAGATTTAGCGGGCAGCTAGCCGAACCAATCTATGAACGGCTCTAGATAGCATGAAGCTGTCAGTCGATGAAACCTTTTGTATGGCAAGTCTGAGCGAATAGGAGCTATGCCACCATTGCCGATGACCGGAGGATTTGATTTTTCACACAGCCTGCCGCAAAAGCGACCAGTCGAGACATTACTTACGATGTCAGCAGGTGCGACATTGCTGACTTAAGCGATGTTGATTTTCAACGTTATTAAAAAAACAGATTGGCAGGAAAACTATTATTTAAATTGACTACGACCCCTTTAAATTCTGCTATAAAGTTAATTATAACATCTCTTATTATGTGGCCAAATTAACTATCCCACTACAGTTCTGCTCATCCGAATTCGGTAACTTACAGCACTTTCTGGCTTCATACATTAGAGAGCTTTTCAAATCACCTACGCTTGTTGGACTTAGAATAGCTAAGTGATTAATCCGAACGCCCGAGCCTTTGCAATTGCTTGTGTTCGGTTTTTCACTCCCAGCTTTCCAAATATATTATGTAGGTGCCATTTAACCGTTCCAATGGTTATAAACATGGAGTCAGCTATGCTTTGATTTGACTTGCCAGCATTCAGCAGTTTAAGAATGCTCAATTCCTTGGGAGTAATTGGTTCAATTAAGCTGGCAGATGTTAAATTTTCTGATTCAGAATCAGAAGTAATTCCAAATTTTAACGCGAGTTTTTGCCTAAATATGCTAGCTGAAGTATTTATGTCATCAATTGATGTATTGTTTTTGCCACAAAGAGTGGTTAGTAGAGGTTTCAATTTACTTCCTTCATCAATGAATACGCGCAGATATTGTTCAGGCGCAGCAATGTTTATGGCCTCTATTAAGCAAGTTTGGGCAGCTTTGGTGTTTTTATTAGCCTGTTTTGCTTGAGCTTCTAAGATCAATAATTCGACCAACTTGCGTTGATGCTTAAGTTGTTTTGCGCGATGGATTGATTTATCTAATATTTCTAAACAATCGTTAATCTTATTTTGTGCGAGGGCAATTCTAGCTTGAGTGGCGTCGCTAAGTCTGGTGAATATATTTTGATTGGTTAAGGGAGAATAGTCAGTGAGAAACTCTTCACTTTTAGCCAATTGCACAGCTTGTTCTAGATTATTATATAGCAAACTAATGCAAATTTTCTTATCAAGAAGGGTGCTAGTCAATCTAGGTAAATCCCTACTTCTTCCCAGAGCCATCCCATCATCTAACACTTCAAAAGCTTTACCAAGGTTGTTATCAATAACGTTTAATCTAGCAGCCGTTACATAGCCTGCGATCGCTGAATCCACAGAGCCTTGTTGTTGTATATAGAGTAAACCGTTTTTTAAATAGTTTCTTGATTTAGTAATTTCGTCTCGTTCGTAATACATAGCTGCTAATAATGCGGACAACATTCTGCTGGCATGTGAATGATACCCCAAAGTGTGAGTGACATGAGAAAGTCCCTTTAGACAAACGTCCATGGCATCACTATGTCGACCTTGTTTAGCAAGCAATACAGTATGAACCATTTCTCCCCAAGCTCTGGCGTAATGGCTTTTGCTCTTTACTAATGCATCCCTAGCAGCGCATAAACTATTATCACCCAAGTCAAATTCAGATGTGCATTTACATGCAAACCCCAGTACCACGCCAACTACTCCTTTTTGGAACCAACTTGCATCCTCCCATGTTTGTAACCAGGTATCGCTGGTTATTCGGCTCTCAACTGGTTTATCTTGTAGCCCTGAATTCACGCAACGTTGTAATTGAACTTCACGATTGATTTGAGTGATTTGTAATTGTGAGGTTTCGGAAACACCCTGTTCGCGAAGCTGGTCTCGATAGGCTTCAAGTTTTTTTAACTCATTTTCAGCTTCTTGAAAATTTCTATTGAATCCAAGTGACCAAGCGTAATTAATTCTGATGTTTACCCATTTGGAAAGTATTTCTTCAGGTATTTCAGCAATCCAATTCAATAAACTAGTATGCTCACCTCTTTGTTGAACTAATTCTTCAACACAACCAGCGATCCACTTTGCCGCAATCTCGTAGTGTTTACCCTCCAAAGCATATCGTATTGCTTCCTCGTGAAAGCCTTGGTCGAAGCTCCACTGTGCTGCTCTTTCTAAGAGTTGGCTAGATTTTCCGGGATAGTTAATGTCGAATTTGTTACGAAGAAATTCTGCAAAAAGGTGATGATATCGATACCATTTACGATCTTGATCTAATGGTAAAAGAAACAAGTTACGCGACTCTATGTCCTCTAGCATAGCTTGGCTATCGTGTTCACCAATAACCTCTACGCAAAGGTCACCACAAACTCGACCTAATACTGAAGTCCTTAGCATAAAATCGCGTAGTTTTTCGGGTAGTTTTAATAGTACAACATTCCCTAAGTAATCAGTGATGTGTCGATTCCCACCATTAAAACTGTGAATAAAGGCGTGCGGGTCTTCAACATCGCGTATTGACAAAACAGCCAGACGAAGCGCTGCTGGCCACCCCTCAGTGCTCTGCCATAATGTTTTTATCAGAGAAGTTTCTAGTGCTAGGTCTGTCAACTCATTAACAAATTGTTGCGTTTCCTTTTCGGTGAAACACAAGTCCTTTGTAGAAAGCTGTAGAATTGTATTCTGTAACTGCATCCTATCTACTTCTATAGGAGGTTGGTTCCTACTTCCAATAACAAACAACAGTCTTAATGGAGCATTAGCGATAAGCCATTCAACCATTTGGTGACATTTAGATTTAATAAGTAAATGAAAATCATCAATAAAGATAAAAGTGAAACCATGTTCCGGTATTTCCGCTAGAAATGATTCAAGTATTGGCTCAAATACAAGTGAGGATTCTCCTTCAAGTTGCGAAATAACCGATTGACCAAATACTGGAATGGATCTCCGCATACTGTAAATCAGTCCCGCAACTAGTCGAGCTGGATCGTTGTCGCTCTCTTCAAGACTAAGCCAAGCTGTATGATTTTTTGATACTGATGCTTCACGAAACCATTGTGACATGACGGTGCTTTTACTGTACCCGGCAGGGGCGACCATAGTCGTAAGACGATATTGTCCATTTAGCCATTCCGAGGGAGGGGTCAAACGAGCACGTATTATGAAGTCTCTAAGCTGTGGTGGCACAAGCTTTGTGTAACTGCCATTAGTTGGGATGTACATACAACCGCAAACCTCAATTATTTGGTGCAATTAATTAATGTGATGATTAAGTCTAAGCGCCTTTTTTAACATACTAGCAACAAAAACTTAATATCCCTAACTTAAGTTAGGTGTAATTGGGGTGGCTAGTGAGTACATTTTGCATCACCAACAAATCAAGATGTTTATAGATACTTTACGTAAGAGTGAGCCTATCTAGAGTAGTAACAGTTTTCGGTTATTTGACTGTTATCCAAATTAGACTAAGAGGAATAAATTGTGACTGAACTAGTGAGAGATGAAATGGAAAATAACTTATCAGCACCTTATGTTGATAAAAAACGCTATTTGTGGCTGCTATCGTTGCTCTGGCCTTCTGCACCGATAATCGGAATATATATAGCCAGTGTCACTGGTTGGAGTGCGTTTTATTGGTTAACTCTTGTTGTCTGGTTTGGGGTGATCCCTTTACTTGATTCAGTTTTGGGCTCCGATAAAAACAATCCGCCTGAATCAGCTGTCGAGCGGCTTGATGCAGATATATATTACCGTGTTCTGACATTCCTTACTGTACCTATGCACTACGTAGCATTATTTGCTGTGGCGTGGGTAGTGGGAACCTGGTCGCTAACTTGGTTTGATATTCTGGGGCTGAGTTTATCACTGGGTATCGTTAACGGACTAGCATTAAACACTGGTCATGAGTTAGGTCATAAAAAAACAACATTGGAAAAATGGCTGGCCAAAATAGTGTTGGCAGTTGTCGGTTACGGGCACTTTTTTATTGAACACAACAAAGGGCATCACAGAGACGTTGCCACACCTATAGATCCTGCTAGCTCACGTTTCGGGGAGAATATATATAAATTTTCTCTACGTGAAATTCCTGGAGCTTGGCAGCGAGCGTGGGAATTGGAAAAGAGTCGACTAGAACGTAAGGGCGATAGCGTATGGAGCTTAGGCAATGAAATATTACAACCTATGATGATCACCTTGACTGTTTACGGGACTCTGATCGTGCTTTTTGGCGCGACTATTATCCCGTTTTTAGTTATTTCTACCGTTTTTGGATGGTGGCAACTGACTAGTGCCAATTATATTGAGCATTACGGCTTGTTACGTAAGAAACTGGATAGTGGTCGCTACGAGCGCTGTCAACCATATCATTCTTGGAACAGCAATCATAGAGCTTCAAATATCATATTGTTCCATCTGCAGAGACATTCTGATCATCATGCCCATCCTACAAGGCGCTATCAATCATTACGCGACTTTAAAGACTTGCCCGAGTTACCAAGTGGTTACCCGCTGATGTTTTTTATCGCGATGTTCCCTCCAATATGGTTTCACATAATGAACCCAAGAGTTGTCGAGCAATTTAAAGGTCATATTAGCCAAGCTAACATTGACCCTGATAAGCGGGAATCTGTTATTAGACAATATCAAGATAAAGCTGCGTAATTTCATCTGCAGTGGGCGAGAGCACAGGCTTGAAACAGGTTCATCAATACAAAAAATGAATAATTAGGAGGTTCTAAATGGCGCGTTATCAGTGTCCTGAATGCAGTTATATCTATGATGAAAAGTTGGGTGACGTATACGAAGGTTATAAGCCTGGCACTCTTTGGAGTGAACTTGATGCCGATTGGCCTTGCCCGGATTGTTCTGTGCGTGAAAAAGTAGATTTTGTCGCCGTGGATGCCCCGGAAGACTAAAACAAGCGGTAAGGTGGAATATACATGAGTGGATTTAAAAGGTGGCAATGTGAAACTTGTGACTTCATTTATGATGAAGAACAAGGGTTTATTGAAGAAGGCATAGCACCAGGTACCCGATGGGAAAATATTCCTGATGATTGGACATGCCCGGATTGCGGTGCTCCAAAATCGGATTTCAAAATGCACGTAATTCTGGGAGATAAAGGATGAAGCCTATAGTCATTATAGGAACAGGTCATGCTGGTTATACTGTAGCCAAAGAGTTTCGTAAGCTGAATAGCCAAAATCCGTTGACTCTTATCACGGCAGACAATGGTTGTGTTTATTACAAACCAAACTTGTCAAAGGCGTTAGCCATGGGGCAGAAAGTCGCCGAACTTGCCACAGGTACTGCTGACGGAATGGCCGAAAAACTACAAGCAACTATATTCGCCCATTCGAGTGTTGATGCCATAGATGTTAATCAACAAATTATCAAAATGGGTAATCAGCAAATACAGTATAAAGAGTTGGTTTTAGCTATTGGAGCAAGCGCCGTAAGGGTGCCAATGGTCGGTGATGCCGCTGGCGAGATACTCTCTATTAATAATCTCGATGACTATCAATGGTTTCGCAAGAAACTAGAAGGACGTAAGCACGTGGTGATTATGGGAGGCGGACTAATTGGTTGCGAATTTGCTAACGATTTGGCCGCAGCGGGTTTTAAAGTCTCTGTTGTCGAGCCGGCTGCGTGGCCACTCGGGCGAATGTTGCCCAATATGCCAGCAAATACGTTACAGCAAAAGTTAACGGAGTTGGGTGTGGAATGGCATTTTGGTGTGACAGCCAAGCAATGCCAACATTATAAGGAAGGTTATACATTAACGTTATCGGATGACTCTCAAGTTAATTGCGATGTGGTGCTAAGTGCCGTTGGTTTGCGTCCAAATACGCAACTCGCAAAATCGGCAGGCTTAGATATTGGCAGAGGAATAAAAGTTGACCGCCATCTACGAACCAATAATAAACATATCTATGCTATTGGCGATTGCGCTGAAGTTGAAGGACTCTTATTACCTTATATCGCGCCCATCATTAGAGCAAGTAAAGTCCTAGCCGCTACTTTGAACGGCCAAGAAACGCCGTTGATATATCCGCCAATGCCCGTCGTTGTAAAGACACCTGTCTGCCCTACCGTTGTATTGCCGCCAGATCATCTTCAAACAGGTGAGTGGGAACAAACTGGGCAAGGCGCGGACTGGCAAGCGATGTTTAGAAGTAGTGATGGCGTTATTAAGGGGTTTGCATTGATGGGGGCGGGGGTTGCGAGCAGAGCTGAGTTTGTGAAACGGCTAGCACCAACAATGTCCAAATAATTAAGAGCTAAAACCTAATAGAAAAGGAGTATGAGTATGAATGCCACCCCTCAGAAATTACATGTTGCAGCTTCCGGAAATAAAACCGCAAGCGAAATAGAACAAGTGTTTTATCGTCAACAGGCGTTCGCTATACGCTTACGTGCAAGTAAATTAAACGATCGTTTACTTAAATTGAATAAGCTCGAAGAGGTTGTTAACCGAAGGAAGTCTGAAATTTACGCCGCGACTGCTGCGGATTTTAGCAAACCTGAAGCGGAAGTTGATCTGACCGAAATCTTCCCTGTGAGGCATGAAATAAAGCAGGCGAAACGACATCTCAAAAACTGGATGAAGCCAAATCGGGTTCGACCAACATTGGCCATGATCGGCACGCAAAGTTGGACGATCCATGAACCTAAGGGGGTGTGCCTAATAATTTCTCCCTGGAATTATCCGATAAACCTGACCTTTGGGCCCTTAGTATCAGCCATTGCCGCAGGTAATACTGCGATTATTAAACCTTCTGAAATGACCCCACACTGCTCATCTTTGATCAAAAGTATTGTTGAAGAAGTGTTTGAACAAGATGAAGTCGCCGTATTTGAGGGAGACGTGCAGACATCCGAACAGTTATTAACATTGCCCTTCAATCACATATTTTTTACCGGAAGCCCAGCAGTAGGTCGCATTGTCATGCATGCCGCAAGTGAGTACCTGGCATCGGTGACCCTGGAGTTAGGTGGAAAATCTCCGGTTATTATTGATGAGTCAGCAAACATAAAAAAAGCGGCCAAAAATTTAATTTGGGGGAAATTCAGTAACAATGGACAAACTTGTATCGCGCCTGACCATATTTATGTTCACGAGAACATTATGGAAGAATTTGTTCGCTGCGCGCGGGCGGTCATCAAACAGGTCTATGGTGAAAATGTTGCGCAACAACAGCTAGGTAAAGACTATTGTCGGATTGTCAATGATCGACATTTTACTCGTTTGTCTAACCTACTCGACGATGCAAAAGCAAAAGGAGGTGTGATTGCAGAAGGTGGTCATGTAGACGCTGATGACCGATTTATATCACCCACACTGCTTATAAATGTGCCAGACAATGCAGATATTATGCAACAAGAAATTTTTGGTCCACTACTTCCGCTCATACCCTACACAAATGTTAAAACGGTAATCGACCACATTAATAGCCAACCCAAACCACTGGCTCTGTATATCTTCAGCACTGATAACAAGCAAACTGAAGAGATACTTACTAATACGTCAGCTGGTGGCAGCTGTATTAATCATAGCGTTGTACATTTTCTACACAGCAACTTGCCTTTTGGCGGTGTTAATAATAGCGGACTAGGAAGTGCTCACGGTTATTACGGATTTAAAGCTTTCTCGCATGAACGCTCAATCCTGAAAGACCGCCTAAGTATTACCCATTGGTTGTTTCCACCTTACACTCCGACTGTGAAAAAATTAATAGATATGACGGTACGTTTTTTCATCTAAGACATAAAGAATTATAACAAGAAGGAAGATCACATGTACGACTATATAATTATTGGTGGCGGATCGGCTGGTTGCGTATTGGCTAATAGATTGTCTGAGGATCCAACTAAGTTGGTTTGTTTACTAGAAGCCGGGCCTGCTGATAAAAATCCGCTCATTCATATGCCTCTTGGAATAGCTCTCCTGTCCAAAAGCAAAAAACTCAACTGGCAGTTTAATACTGCACCACAAGAACATTTAAATAATCGTTGCCTTTTTTGGCCGCGAGGCAGAGCGCTTGGCGGTAGCAGTTCAATTAATGCAATGGTTTACATTCGTGGTCATGAAGATGATTACAACGAATGGGCTTCATTAGGAAATGAAGGATGGGGCTTTGATGATGTACTACCTCTTTTTAAACGTAGTGAGAACAATGAGACATTTGGATCGTCTGATTTGCATGGAGCTGGCGGGCCATTAAATGTAATGGATCTTAGAAGTACCAACGAATTGAGTGATGTATTTGTTAATGCGGGTGCTGAGTTGGGCTTCCCTGTAAATAAAAATTTCAACGGGAAGAACCAGGAAGGCTTTGGTCATTATCAAGTGACACAAAAAAATGGTAGAAGATGGAGCAGTGCACAAGCGTACTTAACCCCTGTGTTAGTGCGTGACAATTTACATGTCATAACTGAAGCTCGGGTCACAAAGGTTTTGGTGGTTGACGGATGTGCGGTGGGTGTAACTTATTATACTCGCGGCAGCAACAAAAAAGTTGTTGTGAGAAAAGACGGGGAAATAATACTGTCAGGCGGAGCTGTAAACTCGCCCCAGCTACTATTGTTGTCCGGTATTGGTCCTGAAAAAGAATTGCATAAACATAACATTCCCGTAGTGCATGAATTGCCAGGGGTAGGACAAAATCTGCAGGATCATTTGGACATTACGTTAATACAAAATTGTAAAAATACCACACCTATCGGTATCGCCCCTTCTTTTATACCTCGTGCATTAAAAGGTGCATTCGATTATGTGGTGAATCGAAATGGGTTTTTAACATCTAATGTTGCTGAGTCTGGGGCTTTCATTAAAAGTGACCCAAAGCAAGCTCGTGCGAATATTCAATTCCATTTTCTGCCATTGTTACTTGTCGATCATGGAAGAGAACTTACGCCAGGGTATGGGTACACGGCACATGTTTGTGATTTACGTCCCAAAAGCCGAGGTTATATTGGACTCAATTCTAATGAACCATTCGCCGATCCTCTCATACAGCCAAACTACCTAGCGCATCCAGATGATAAGACGACTTTAATAAACGCGTTTAAACAAGCACGAGAGATTTTCGCCACAGAGGCTTTTTCCCCTTATCGAGCAAAGGAGAGATCGCCAGGAGAGCATATCTCAACCGATGAAGATATTTTACGCGATATTCAGGCGCGAGGCGAGAGCATCTATCACCCTGTTGGTACATGCAAAATGGGGAATGACGAATTTGCGGTAGTTGACTCAACACTAAAAGTGCGGGGGATGCAAGGATTAAGGGTTGTTGATGCCTCAATTATGCCTGTACTAATTGCGGGTAACACCAATGCACCAACAATCATGATTGCCGAAAAAGCCGCAGACATGATACTCGCGGAGCATAGTAGTTATTCGAATACTAACACTAATGCACGAAAAACAGCGCCGGAAAGAACAAAAAGGGGCGCTGCATGAACGGCCTTATGATGACAGGGTCACTGTTAATTTCGTCAATTTTGAAACATGCAGCGCGTTTTAACGCTGACGTTGAAATTGTTTCTCGTAAGACTGAGGGAGGCATTCATCGTTATACATTCAGTGACGCCGCCAAACGTAGCTGTCAATTAGCAAACGCATTAAAACGATTAGGGGTGGAGAAAGGCGATCGCATTGCCACTTTAGGTTGGAATAATTTTCGTCATTTAGAAATTTACTATGCTGTATCAGGTTCAGGTGCGATATGCCACACCATTAATCCGCGTCTTTTTATGGAGCAGATTGCCTATATAATCGGACATGCAGAAGATAAGTGGGTTTTTGTTGACATTACATTTGTGCCAATGCTAGAAAAATTAGCTGATCAGCTCTCGAGTGTGCAGGGCTATGTAATCATGACAGACCGAAAACATATGCCGGATACGTCACTTGAAAACGTTTTATGTTTCGAAGAGCTTATTGTGAACGAAGCTAGCCATTTTGAGTGGCCTGAGCTGGATGAAAAAACAGCATCATCTTTATGCTACACCTCGGGCACAACGGGCAACCCGAAAGGGGTTTTGTATTCACACCGTTCGACAATTCTACATGCTTATGCATCTTGTATGAAAGATACATTGGGACTTTCGTGCATGGATGTTGTCATGCCCGTAGTTCCCATGTTTCATGTAAATGCATGGGGAATTCCATACTCTGCATTGATGACTGGTTCCAAATTGGTGTTGCCAGGCTCTGATATGGATGGTGCCAGCTTATATCAAATGATCAATGATGAAGGTGTAACAGTGACCGCTGGCGTGCCAACAATATGGTCTGGATTGCTTGCTTATTTGGAAAAAAATAACCTTAACCTAAATGATTTGCAGCGAGTAATTGTGGGAGGTTCTGCATGCCCAGAAGTGATGATCACTACATTTAGTGAGCGATATAATGTTGATACTACTCACGCATGGGGTATGACAGAAACAAGTCCTATCGGAACGGTAAATACGATGACAACAGCAACTTTAGCTCTATCTGCACCTGAACGCCTTGCAATTAAAGCTAAGCAGGGAAGGCCTGTATTTGGAGTCGATATCAAAATCGTCGACGATGACCTTAACGAGTTACCCAGAAACGGCAGGGCTTTTGGGCATCTCAAAATCTGCGGCCCGTGGGTTTGCAGTGAATATTACAAATCAGATTCTCAAGACGGTCACGAGGAACAAGGGTGGTTTTCAACAGGTGATGTTGCAACGATAGATGAAAATAGTTACATGAAAATTACTGACCGCAGTAAAGACGTCATTAAATCTGGAGGAGAGTGGATAAGCTCTATTGATATTGAAAATGTTGCTGTGGCGCACCCTAACGTTATTGAAGCAGCAGTCATTTCTAAACCAGATGAACGCTGGGGAGAACGGCCAGTATTGTTTCTTGTAACCAAGGCCGCTTCAGAGCTTTCAGAACAAGAAATTCTTAACTTTTGTGCGGGGAAAATCGCTAAATGGAGCATGCCGGATGAAGTTGTATTTATCAATGAATTACCTCACACCGCGACAGGGAAAATACTAAAAATGAAGTTGCGCGAAGATTATATGGAAAAACACTATGGATGACTATCTAGGTTTAGCTAGTTTAATAAAAACCAAACGACACTACCTGTCATGGCACTCTTTTATTCATTAAATCAGTTGTATAGGTAGGTAGACGTTGAATTAAATTTACATATTAAAAATAAAAGAGAATTTATATGAACAATAATATGATTAGAGTGACAATTATGTGGATGATCCTGATATTTCCATATTCGGCTTCGGCACTAGGGAAACTGCGAATAAGTCCTGCAATTTAGTTCTTGAACCAG
>TARA_R110002051_G_scaffold23213_5_pt1 | contig 25618 bp, 22 predicted proteins | sample TARA_R110002051 | Tara Oceans TARA_R110002051 (sample SAMEA4397023) | marine metagenome | biome: Polar Biome; feature: [MES] marine water layer (ENVO:01000295) within the mesopelagic zone...; material: water (ENVO:00002006), including particulate matter (ENVO:01000060) such as......
ATGACCTGAACCCGTTCCGGTTGGGCTTTTGGCACAGAGCTTCCAGAAACGAAGAAGGCCCGCCAAACTGACGGGCCTTCTTCGTTTCTGTCCCTGGAATATGGTCAGGATGCCGGCAACACCGGGATCGCCTCGCCCGGTTCATCGTCGTCGGTCAGAATGCCGCTTGCCCGCAGCAGCGAGGTGAAGCGTCCGCCGCTCTTGCTCAGCTCGTCGAATGTCCCCATCTCGATGATGCGGCCATTGTCGAGGAAGATCACCTTGTCCGCATCGCGGACGGTGGACAGCCTGTGGGCGATGATGAAGGTCGTACGGTTCTGCCGCAGCCTGTCGATGGCCGCCTTCACCCGTGCCTCGGTCTCGACGTCGAGCGCGCTGGTGGCCTCGTCGAGGACGAGGATCGGCGCGTTCTTGAGGATGGCCCGGGCAATCGCGATCCGCTGGCGTTCGCCCCCGGAGAGCTGGTTGCCGCGCTCACCGACCGCAGTGTCAAACCCGGTCATCCGGCTCTCGATGAAGTCCGTCGCGGCCGCGGCCTCGGCGGCAGCGATGATCTCGTCCTCGCCCGCCCCTTCGCGGCCGAGGCGGATATTGTCGCTGATCGAGCGGTTGAGAAGGCCGGCATCCTGGAAGACGGTGGCGATCGCGTGGCGCAGGGACCGGCGCGAGACGGTCGTGATGTCCGTACCATCGATGAGGATCTGGCCCTGCTTGGCGTCATGGACCCTTTGCAGAAGGTTGACCAGGGTCGTCTTTCCCGCGCCCGTCGGGCCGACGATCGCCACCGTCTCGCCGGCGGCGGCGTGGAACGAGATATCCCGCACGCCCTGGGATGTGTCCGTGAAGTCGAAGGAGACATTCCTGAATTCGACGTCTCCCTTGACGTTCTCCAGTTCGGCGATGCCGGCAGGTTCCTCCCGCTCCTGAACAGCGTCCTCCAGGGCATAGAAATCCTCGAGCTTGGCGCGGGCTTCGAAGATCTGCGTGACGAACTGCCCCATCTGGTCGAGGCGTCCGATCAGCAGATTGGCAAAGCCGATGAAGGCGATCACCTCACCGACCCGCAGCTCGCCCCGTTGCACGAGCAAGGCGCCGATGACCAGGATCACCATGAGGGAGACAGTCGACGCCGTGCGGTTGAGTGCGCTTGCCAGGGCCCACCAGTCGAGGACAGGATACTGCACCTTCAGCAGGTTTTTCGTATAGTCCTGCAGGGCACGCGTTTCAGCTTCTATGCGGTTGTAGCTGTGCAGCACCGAGACATTGCTGATCGAATCGCTGACATGCGAGAAGACCGTGTGATAGTGCCCTTCGACAGATGCCTGTCCCTCTTTCGTCCGCTTCATCACCATCCTGCCGATGAACCAGTAGAGCACGCTCAGCACCAGCAGAACCAGGCTGAGGCGGACATCCATCGAAAACGCCGTCGGGATCAGCAGCAGCAGCGCCACCGCCGTCGCCAGGTGCGTCCGCATGAATTCCAGCCACAGGCCGAACAGCGTCTCGCTGGCGCGCAGCAGCGTATGAAGCGCATTTGATGTGCCGCGGCGGTGGTGCCAGGCAAGCGGCATCGAGATGATGCGCCCGAAAGCCTCGGTGAGCAGCGATGCGCGCCGCCCGTGCGCAAGCCGATCTGCCTGCCGGGCCACCAGGACATAGGCGACCGTGTTGAACACACCGAATCCTGCCCAGAGCATCAGCACCGATGTGACGTCTCCTCCGGAGGAGATCGCGTCGATGATGCGCCCGAACAAGATGGGTTCGGCGATCGTGATGATGGCCAGAATGATATTGGCGATCACGACGATGGTGACGCGGAAGCGATGCTCCGCGAGGTATCTGAGAGCTCTCGTATAAACCTGGAACAGCGTCACCCGCCGAAACCTCTTCTTTGTCTTCTTCTATCTGCGCAGCTTTGCTGCCCGAACCCTGCGACTTCGTCAACGGCTGTGGCAGCAGCATGGCCGTGCCGGGCGAACAATGCCTTTTGTACCCGAATGTTTCCGGAAACAGGCCACCGTCGGCCTTCAAGCCAGCGGCGGCATCACGGTGGCTGCCCACCCGGCAAGATTTATAGCAAGATTTAGCGATGTGACTTCAACTATTGATAACCATAGCCGCGGGACTATCAGAGCGAACAGGAGACTTGCGACTTGAGGTGTGTGGAACTTAGACTGGCGAACTGGGCGCTGCTGTGAGCATTCATCTCATCATGCAGCTCCTGGTCCTTGCCGGCGAAATCAAAACGGAGGGCGAGCTGACCCAGCGGCTGGAAGCTGTGCTTGATGTCTACAGCTTTGGCTTCTACCGCCTGTCGCTGCAGCCAACCGTGCAGGAGCCGAGCCGGGAACTGGCCCTTGCCGTCCGGTGGCCGAAGGGCTGGGCCGAAGTCTACAGGTTCAAGAAATATGCTTCCGTCGATCCCGCCGCGAGATTGCTCCCCACCGCGCAGCGCCCTTACCGACTCCGCGAAGCGGCATTCGCCCTCAGAAACGAGCCCCATCGTGCGCGGATGCAACGCCTGATCCAGGACGCTGCGCGCCATGGCATACGCGACGGCTATGTCTTTCCGGTGCATGGGCGTACCGGCCTGCTCGGCAGTTTGCTGGTGAGCGGGAAGCCGGTCGATCTGTCGCCCGCAGAAATGACTCTCTTCGACACGGTGGCCCGAACCATGTTCTGGCGCTACCTCGAGTTGCGCGGCTGGGCTGCCGAACTGGAAAAGTTCGGCCCCTTCGAGGTCTCTCTCACGAAGCGTGAGGTTGAGGTCGTCACTCACCTTGCCGAAGGACTGACCTCTCACGAGATCGCCCGGGAGCTCCAGATTTCAAACCACACGGTCGACTGGTACATCAACGGACTGCAGGACAAGATGAAGGCCAGGAACCGGCAGCATGTGGTGGCGCTGGCCTTTCGCCGCGGCCTCGTCTCCTAGTCGAAGCTTGCGGCTGCACCACCAATGGAGAAATTGACTTCGTCTTCCAACTCGCTAGGCTCGCCTTGCAGTGCAGCATGGCTGTGGTTGATGGAGGAGATCTACCTTGCCCATTTCGAAAATACTCGTCGCCAATCGATCTGAAATTGCAATCCGCGTTTTCCGGGCGGCGAACGAACTTGGCATAAAGACAGTCGCGATCTGGGCGGAGGAAGACAAGCTCTCGCTGCACCGGTTCAAGGCGGATGAAAGCTATCAGGTTGGCCGCGGGCCGCATCTCGATCGCGATCTAGGCCCGATCGAAAGCTATCTCTCCATTCCTGAAATCATCCGGGTTGCCAAGCTGTCGGGGGCGGACGCCATTCATCCGGGCTACGGGCTGCTTTCGGAGAGCCCCGAATTCGTTGACGCCTGCAACGATGCAGGCATCATCTTCATTGGCCCCACCTCCGATACCATGCGCAAGCTGGGGAACAAGGTTGCTGCCCGCAACCTGGCGGTCTCCGTCGGTGTGCCAGTTGTGCCGGCGACGGAACCGCTGCCCGATGACATGACGGAGGTTGCCCGCATGGCTGCCGAGGTCGGTTATCCCGTCATGCTGAAGGCTTCCTGGGGCGGTGGCGGGCGCGGCATGCGAGTCATCCGCAGCGATGCGGATCTCGCCAAGGAAGTGACTGAGGCAAAGCGCGAGGCGATGGCGGCCTTCGGCAAGGACGAAGTCTACCTCGAGAAGCTCGTCGAGCGCGCGCGACACGTGGAAAGCCAGATCCTGGGTGATACACACGGCAATGTCGTGCATCTCTTCGAGCGCGACTGCTCCATCCAGCGGCGCAATCAGAAGGTGGTGGAGCGGGCGCCGGCGCCGTATCTGAACGAAGCCCAGCGCCAAGAACTGGCAGATTACTCGCTGAAGATCGCCCGCGCAACGAATTACGTCGGCGCGGGTACCGTCGAATATCTGATGGATTCCGACACGGGCCGGTTCTATTTCATCGAGGTCAATCCCCGCATCCAGGTCGAGCACACGGTGACCGAAGTGGTGACCGGCATCGATATCGTGAAGGCGCAGATCCACATCCTGGAGGGCGCTGCAATCGGCACCGTGGAATCCGGTGTGCCGCGCCAGGAGGATATCCGCCTCAACGGCCATGCCCTGCAATGCCGGATCACCACCGAAGATCCCGAGCAGAATTTCATCCCTGACTACGGACGGATCACTGCCTACCGGTCTGCCGCGGGCTTCGGCATCCGGCTGGACGGCGGCACCGCCTATACCGGCGCGATCATCACGCGTTACTACGATCCGCTGCTGGTGAAGGTGACGTCCTCCGGGAGCACGCCACAGGAAGCGATCAGCCGGATGGACCGCGCCCTGCGCGAGTTCCGCATCCGTGGCGTGGCGACCAACCTCACCTTTCTCGAGGCGATCATTGGCCATCCGAGTTTCCGCGACAATTCCTATACGACGAAGTTCATCGACACGACGCCCGAACTCTTCACGCAGGTGAAGCGGCTCGACCGTGCCACGAAGCTTCTGACCTATCTCGCCGATGTCGGCGTCAACGGTCATCCGGAGGCGAGGGGGAGGCCGATGCCGCCGGCGCAGGCGCCAAAGCCGGTCGTCCCCTACATCGACAGCCCCGTGCCGGACGGGACGAAGCAGATGCTGGACAGCCTCGGCCCCCGCAAGTTCGCCGAGTGGGTCCGCAGCGAAAACCGCGTGCTGATGACCGATACGACGATGCGCGACGGGCACCAGTCGCTTCTGGCGACGCGCATGCGCACCTATGACATCGCCCGCATAGCCCCCGTCTATGCCCGGGCGCTGCCGAACCTCTTCTCCCTGGAATGCTGGGGCGGCGCGACCTTCGACGTCTCGATGCGGTTCCTGACGGAGGACCCGTGGGAGCGGCTCTCGCTGATCCGCGAAGGTGCGCCCAATCTGCTGCTGCAGATGCTGCTGCGCGGCGCCAACGGGGTCGGCTACACGAACTATCCCGACAACGTCGTGAAATACTTCGTCCGCCAGGCAGCACTTGGCGGCATCGATCTTTTCCGTGTCTTCGATTGCCTGAACTGGGTCGAGAACATGCGGGTGTCGATGGATGCCGTGCAGGAGGAAGGCAAGCTGTGCGAAGCCGCCATCTGCTACACCGGCGACCTGCTGAACAGCGCGCGTCCGAAGTACGACCTGAAATACTACACGGCGCTCGCCAAGGAGCTTGAAGAGGCCGGCGCGCACATCATTGCGGTCAAGGACATGGCGGGGCTGCTGAAGCCGGCGGCTGCCCGTGTGCTCTTCAAGGCGCTGCGGGAATCCACCGATCTGCCGATCCATTTCCACACGCATGATACCTCCGGGATCTCGGCCGCCACGGTTCTGGCGGCGGTCGATGCGGGCGTCGACATCGTCGATGCGGCCATGGACGCCTTCTCCGGAACCACCTCCCAGCCGTGCCTCGGCTCGATCGTCGAGGCCCTGTCGGGTGCGGAGCGGGATCCGGGGCTCGATCCGGAATGGATTCGCCGCATCTCCTTCTATTGGGAGGCGGTCCGTCATCAGTATGCGGCATTCGAAAGCGACCTCAAGGGACCGGCCTCGGAGGTCTATCTCCACGAGATGCCGGGTGGCCAGTTCACCAACCTGAAGGAGCAGGCGCGTTCGCTGGGGCTCGAAAGCCGCTGGCACCGGGTCGCGCAGACCTATGCGGATGCCAACCAGATGTTCGGCGATATCGTCAAGGTGACGCCGTCGTCGAAGGTGGTGGGGGACATGGCGCTGATGATGGTGAGCCAGGACCTGACCGTTGCGGACGTCGAAAACCCTGCCAAGGACATCGCGTTTCCGGATTCTGTCGTTTCGATGCTGAAAGGCGATCTCGGGCAGCCCCCCGGCGGCTGGCCGGAGGCACTGCAGAAGAAGGCGCTGAAGGGCGACAAGCCATACACTGACAGGCCTGGAGCTCTGCTGGCGCAGGCCGACCTCGATGCCGAGCGCGCGGCGATCGAGACGAAGCTCGAGCGTCCGGTCAGCGACTTCGAGTTTGCCTCCTATCTCATGTACCCGAAGGTCTTCACCGATTTCGCCCAGGCGATCGAAACCTACGGCCCGGTCTCCGTCCTGCCGACGCATGCCTATTTCTACGGAATGTCGGACGGCGAGGAGCTGCTGGCGGACATCGAGCGAGGAAAGACCCTGGTCTTCGTCAATCAAGCCACCAGCGGCACGGACGACAAGGGGCTCGTCACGGTCTTCTTCGAACTCAACGGGCAGCCGCGCCGCATCAAGGTGCCGGATCGCAGCCACGGTGCTGCAGGATCGGCCGCACGGCGGAAGGCGGATATTGCCAATGCCAACCACCTGGGTGCGCCCATGCCGGGCGTCGTCTCGACGGTGGCCGTATCTGCCGGTCAGTCGGTGAAGGCCGGTGATGTCCTGCTCTCCATCGAGGCCATGAAGATGGAGACGGCGCTGCACGCGGAGCGGGACGGTGTTCTTTCCGAGGTGCTCGTGCGCGTCGGGGACCAGATCGATGCGAAGGATCTGCTTCTAGTATTCGGCGACTAGCCAACCATGCTCACGCGACCGAGGGCGGCGACATAAAATGTGTGGCCGGCGGTCAGGTTGCCGCTTGCCCCTTTCAATCGATTTAAATAAGTGTTGCCGCAACACGATGGGATGCGGACATGGATATCTCTGGCGGAAAAGCAGCTGGCGCACGGCCCGGCTATATTACCCGGGAGCGCGCGGGCGTCGCACTGCTGTTCCTGATGAACGGCTTCCTGGTGGGCGCCTGGGCACCGAAAATTCCCGAGTTCGCCGAACGTCTCGGCCTGACGGAGAGCATGCTTGGCGTCATGATCCTGGTCTTCGGTCTCGGGTCCCTGGTCATGATGCCGATCGCCGGCAGCCAGATCGGGCGGTTCGGATCAAGCACCGTGTCCCGGGCCACCGCGCTCCTTGCCGTCCCGACGCTTCTCCTGCTTACCTGGGTCGACGGACTATGGTCCGGCGCTGTTGCAATCTTCTTCTTCGGCGGGCTGATCGGCGCGATGGATGTCGCCATGAATGCCAATGCCGTGGCGGTGGAAAAATACATGCGCAGGGCCATCATGTCGTCCTGCCATGCGTTCTGGAGCCTGGGTGGCCTGCTTGGCGCGGCGACGGGCGGCTACCTCATCGAACATCTCGGCGTGTCCGGCCACGCCGCCCTCGTCACCATCCTGGCGGCACTCATGCTGGCCGCGGCCTGGACGCTCGTCCTGCGCGATGCGCCGCATCCGGAGGAGGTTCACGAGAGGGCGCGCCTGCCTCGCACGGCCCTTCCCTGGCTGATTGGCCTGATGGCGCTGTTCTGCATGATCCCGGAGGGCGCCGTCATCGACTGGAGCGCGCTCTATCTGCGCCAGGAACTCGGCGCCTCGATCACCGCGTCCGGATTCGCCTTCGCGGCCTTTTCGCTTACCATGGCCATCATGCGGTTCGCAGGCGATCTCGTCCGGGACCGGTTCGGGGCCGTTCGCACCCTTCGGGTCTGTGCCGTCATCTCGGTCATCGGTCTGGTGACCGCCGGCTTTGCCGAAACCGGGACCATCGCGATCCTCGGGTTCGCGCTGGCCGGCATCGGCATCTCCAACCTCGTGCCGATCGTCTTTTCGGCGGCCGGCAATCTGCCTGGCCTGCGGCCGGGCGTCGGCCTCTCCGTGGTCACGACCATGGGTTATTCCGGCATCCTGCTGGCGCCCTCCGCCATCGGCTTCATTGCCGAATACAGCGGGCTCGCCATCATCTTCGCAGCACTCTCGATCCTGCATCTCGTTGTCCTGCTGCTGTCGCCGCTGGCGCGCCATGCCGACGGTGTGCGTCATGAGCAAGATGGGAAGCCCGGCTGAGAAGTGAGATGCGCCGAGGTTGACATTAGCCAAGGCATCATCCACCTGAAAGGGACGTTTTCAGACCAAGAGAGCCCCATGTCTGCACCGATCGACCATGATCCGAAGCCACGCCGCGCAACTGTGGCTGTCGATGTCGGCGGGGTCATCGTCGGCGGCGGAGCACCGGTGGTCGTGCAGTCGATGACGAATACCGATACGGCGGATGTGGATGCCACGGTCGCGCAGGTCGCGGCGCTCCATGCGGCCGGCTCGGAGATCGTCCGCATCACGGTGGACCGCGATGAGAGTGCCGCAGCGGTGCCGAAGATCCAAGAGCGGCTGCTGCGACTGGGACTGGACGTGCCTCTCGTCGGCGATTTCCACTACATTGGCCACAAGCTGCTGGCCGATCATCCCGCCTGTGCCGAGGCGCTCGCCAAATACCGCATCAATCCCGGCAACGTCGGCTTCAAGGACAAGAAGGACAAGCAGTTCGCCGACATCATCGAGATGGCGATCCGCTACGACAAGCCGGTGCGCATCGGCGTCAACTGGGGTTCGCTCGACCAGGATCTGCTGACGACGCTGATGGACCGCAATGCCCTGGAGGGTTCTCCGCTGTCCGCCCGCCAGGTCATGCATGAGGCCATCGTGCAGTCAGCGCTGATTTCGGCCGAGCTTGCCGAGAGCATCGGTCTGCCGCGCAACCGCATCATCCTGTCGGCCAAGGTCAGCCAGGTGCAGGATCTGATTGCGGTCTATTCGATGCTGGCGGAGCGCTCCAACCACGCGCTGCATCTTGGCCTGACCGAGGCCGGCATGGGATCCAAGGGCATCGTCGCCTCATCGGCGGCCATGGGCTATGTGCTGCAGCACGGCATCGGCGATACCATCCGTGTGTCGCTGACGCCGGAGCCGAATGGCGACCGCACCCGCGAGGTGCAGGTGGCGCAGGAGCTGCTGCAGGTGATGGGTTTCCGGCAGTTCATCCCGGTGGTGGCTGCCTGCCCCGGCTGCGGGCGCACGACCTCCACGGTCTTCCAGGAGCTGGCGCAGCGGATCCAGGACGACATCCGCAAGAACATGGCCGTCTGGCGGGAGAAGTATCCGGGCGTGGAGGCGCTCACCGTCGCCGTCATGGGCTGCATCGTCAACGGTCCGGGCGAGAGCAAGCACGCCGATATCGGCATCTCGCTTCCCGGGACCGGCGAGACGCCCTCGGCACCGGTGTTCATCGACGGGCAGAAGGCCACGACACTGCGCGGCCCGAACATCGCCGGCGACTTCGAGAAGATGGTCATCGACTACATCGAACAGCGCTTCGGACACCGCTCCGCGGCGGAATGAATTCCATTGACCCGATATTGCCGCAATTTATGGTAAATGACGATTCACCATAGACGACGGGGATATCGATTCTGATGATCAAGAGACTGGCCATCGTCGCGCTTTGCGCGACCTATCTTTCCGCATGCACCACCACCGACCCGTACACGGGCGAGCAGAAGGTATCGAATACCGCCGGAGGCGCGGCGATCGGTGCCGGCCTCGGCGCACTCGGCGGCCTGGTGGTCGGCGGCGGCGACAAGGGCCGCAATGCCCTGATCGGTGCTGCGATCGGCGGCCTCGCCGGCGGCGCCATCGGCAACTATATGGACCAGCAGGAGTCGGAGCTTCGGGCCCAGTTGCAGGGAACGGGTGTTTCGGTGACGCGCATGGGCGACCGCATCGTTCTCAACATGCCGTCCAACGTCACCTTCGCCACCGATCAGGACCAGGTAATCCCTCCCTTCTACCAGACGCTGGACTCAGTGGCGCTTGTCCTCAACAAGTTCAACCGGACGCTCATCGACGTCAACGGCCACACCGATTCCACCGGCAGCCTGGCCCACAATCAGGGCCTCTCCGAGCGGCGTGCCGCCTCGGTTGCCAATTATCTTGCCAGCAGGGGCGTCGACCAGCGCCGCATGTCGACGCTGGGCTTCGGGCCGTCGCAGCCGATCGCGTCGAATGCTACGCCGGATGGACGGGCGCAGAACCGTCGCGTCGAGGTGCTGATCGCGCCGATCTCGCAGTAGTCGGATGATGCGGACGGGCCGCCTTACAGGCGGCTCGTCAGAAGCCTCAGGCCGGCAAAACAATAAAAGGCAGACATGGCTCCCTCTATCCACCGGCGCATGGCGCGGTAGGCGTTAACAGCCTGTGGCGTGGAGAAGAGCAGGGCGTAGCCGGTGAAGATCAGCAGCCCGGAAGACAGACACAGGCCGATGATCGCAATGATCGCAGATGTCGGCGCAGCCTGCGGGAGCCCGAGCGAGATGATCGCCAGCCAGGCGAAGATCGCCTTCGGATTGGTGACGTGGATCGCGTAACCGCGCAACAGGAGCTGGCGGACGGACCGGTCCCCGGTTTTCTGCGACAGCTTGAGCTCGGTGTCGCTGAGGCGTGCCGATCTGTAGGCCTTCCAGCCCAGGTACAGAAGGTAGAAGCCGCCGGCGATCTTCAGAATTTCCAAAGCAAAGGCGTAGTGTCGCAGCAGGGCGGCCATCCCCATGGCCGCCGCGGCCGCCCAGGTCGCAGATCCGCAGAAAATGCCGAGGGCAATGGTCACGCCGGCGCGGCGGCCTCGGGCGCTGGCCGTGCCGATGATGGCCAGGATCGCCGGACCGGGGCTCATGACCGCGATCAGGTAGGCGACATAGGCCGGCCAGATCATCGGAAGATAGCTCATCACCTCTGTCATCGGGCCTCCCGTCAGCTCTTTCGGTCCGCGATGAAATGCGCCGCAGCCTGGAGAATGACTGCCTTGTCCCCGTACCCGGATATCAAATCGCTCGCCTCTTGCGCCAGAACGGCCAGCCGCTCTTCGGCCCAGGCCGCCCCATAGAGCGCGACGAGCGTGCCTTTGCCGCGCGCGGCATCCTTGCCGGTCGCCTTGCCCATGGTCGCGGCATCCGCCGTGATGTCGAGGAGATCGTCGGCCAGCTGGAAGGCCAGTCCGATCTTCTCGCCGAAGTCCCGCAACCGCTGCCGGTCTTCCGGCCCCCGTCCCGCAGCAATGGCGCCCGCCTCGCAGGCAAACCGCAGCAGCGCCCCCGTCTTCATCGCCTGCAGGGTGACGATCCCAGCTTCGTCCGGTGCTGCCTTCTCGGCAGCAAGATCCAGCGCCTGTCCGCCCGCCATGCCGCCGAGACCCGAGGCGCGGGCAAGTGCCAGCACCAGCTCGGTCTTCTGTCGGTCGGGAAGCATCGTCTCCGGCGCCGCGATGATGTCGAAGGCATAGGTGAGCAGGCTGTCGCCCGCCAGGATCGCCGAGGCTTCGTCGAAAGCCCGGTGGACGGTCGGCTGGCCGCGGCGCATGTCGTCATCGTCCATGGCCGGCAGGTCGTCATGGATCAGGGAATAACAGTGAACGCATTCCAGCGCCGCGCCGATCCTGGCGGCAGCCTGCGGATCGCCGCCGAGCATGGCGGCGCTTTCCAGCACCAGGAATGGCCGCAGACGCTTGCCGCCGTTCAGCGTGCCGTGCCGCATGGCAGCCAGCAGTGTTGCCGGCCGGCTGATTTCCCCCGGCAGGCATGTTCCGGAAAGCAGTGATGCCAGCAGCGTTTCCGTTGCTTCGGCGCTTTCCATCAGGCGTTTTTCGAATTCGTTGATCGGCCCGGTCATGGCGGCTGTTTGGCATGCCGGACAGGACTGTGCAACGCGATTTCTCGCAGGCCAAGAGTTTTGGAGGTCCACTGGCCATCCGGGCCGCCAGCGGCTAAGAAACGGCAAAAGCGAGAGGCGAGCGTGGCGACAGAGCCGGAAGACGATGGGGTAGAGGGAGATGCCGGCTTGAGCCGCAGCAGAGGACGATCGTTTTCACGGATCCTGCGCCGGCTGCTGCTGCTCGGTCTCGCCTTGCTGATCGCTCCCTATCTGCTGATCCTCCTCTATACGCCAGCCTTCGTTCATCCGGTTTCGACACTCATGGCGGCGGATCTGGTGATGCTCAACGGCTACGATCGCCGATGGGTCAGCTTGGAGGAGATCTCGCCCAACCTCGTGCAGTCGGTGATGATGTCGGAGGACGGGCAGTTCTGTCGGCATGGCGGCGTCGACTGGGGCGAGATGAAGGCTGTGGTCCAGGAGGCGCTGGAGGGTGAAAATACGCGTGGGGCGAGCACCATTCCGATGCAGACCGCCAAGAACCTGTTTCTCTGGAACGGACGCTCCTTCGTCCGCAAGGGACTGGAGCTGCCGCTGGCGATGGTGGCGGATTTCGTCTGGCCGAAGCGCCGCATGATGGAGATCTATCTCAACGTCGCCGAATGGGGGCCGGGCATCTATGGTGCGGAGGCGGCAGCCCAGCACCATTTCGGGGTTTCGGCCGCCGACCTGACGCGCCGGCAGGCAGCGCTTCTCGCCGTTTCGCTTCCAAACCCCATCACCCGGGTCGCCAGCAAGCCCGGCAGAGGCATGCAGCGGATTGCCGGCGTCGTCGAGCGACGGGCCCGCGGTTCGGGCGAATACATCACCTGCATTTATGGCTAGTGTTCAGCCTTTTCATTGGTCAGGCGGGGCGGAGCCGGTTAAGCCATCAACAGCATCTGGCTGGAGGGCACATGGACGGGTTAACGCTCTACATCGGTAACAAGAACTACTCCTCCTGGTCGTTTCGCCCGTGGATCGCGATGACGGCCGCCGGGATTCCCTTCGAGGAAGTCCTGATCCCCTTCGACTTCCCGGCAGGCAATCCGCGCTTCAGCGAGATATCGCCGACAAGTCGCGTGCCGGTTCTCCACCACGGTGGCGTGCGCGTGTGGGAATCGCTGGCAATCATCGAGTATGTGGCAGAGCTGTTTCCCAATCGCGGCATCTGGCCAGAATCCGCAGCCGCGCGTGCCGTGGCGCGATCAATCTCCATGGAGATGCTGTCCGGCTTCCGGGCCCTGCGCGGAGCCTGCCCGATGAACATCCGGCGACCGAAGGGGCGGATCGACCTTCCCGCGGGCGTGGCGGAAGACGTCGCGCGGGTGTGTGCCATCTGGAAGGAATGCCGCCAGGCGTCGGGTGGACCTTTCCTTTTCGGTCCGTTCTCCGCAGCCGACGCCATGTTTGCTCCGGTGGTCAATCGCTTCGAGATTTACGACCTTGTCACCGAGCCTGACGTGCTGGACTATATGGCGACGGTGAAGGCTCATCCGGCCTGGCTTGCATGGCAGAAGGCTGCGCTTGCGGAAACCTGGGTCGTCCCCGAAGACGAGGCCTGATCGGCGGCACGATTTTTTGCAGTGGGGACTGGTCAACGGCCGGTCCAGCATGTATAAGCCGGCCAAATTTCCGATATTGAAGCTTGTCCATTTCGGCTAGAAATCCGGCCGGGGACAATGTCTTGCACGAAAGTGGAGTAACGAGCATGGCTGTACCGAAGAGAAAAACTAGCCCGTCGAAACGCGGTATGCGCCGTTCGGCTGACGCGCTGAAGACACCGACCTACACCGAAGACAAGAACTCCGGCGAACTGCGCCGTCCGCACCACATCGACCTGAAGACGGGCATGTACCGCGGTCGCCAGGTTCTGACGCCGAAGGAAAGCGCATAAGCTTTCTTCGCTGATGTTGAACAAAAAAGGCCGGTTTTTCCGGCCTTTTTTGTTGCGTCCTGACTGCCTTAGAGGTTGTCGATGCGGTCCTGCAGTGTCCGCAGCTGCTCCTTCAGCTCATCGATGTCCTTGGGCTCGTTCTTCTTGCCGCCCGCTCCCGTCGCCTGGGCGCCAAAGGGAGAAAACATCTGAATGGCCTGCCGAAACATCTCGGTGTTGCGGCGAACCTGCTCTTCCATCAGTTGCATCGGCGCCTGAAGGTTCTTGGTCAGCGGCGTCTCGCCGAGCGCGCGCGTCATCTGTTCGCGCATCTGGACCTGCTGGTCGGTAAACGCCTGCATCGAATGCTCGAGAAACGTCGGCACCACCATCTGCATCTGGTCACCATAGTAGGAGATCAGCTGTCGCAGGAACGAGATCGGCAGAAGGGTGTTGCCGGTCTTCGATTCCTGCTCGAAGATGATCTGCGTCAGGACCGAGTGGGTAATGTCCTCGCCGCTCTTTGCATCCTGAACCGTGAAATCCTCGCCCTTCTTCACCATCTTGGCGAGGTCTTCCAACGTCACGTAAGTGCTCGTGCCGGTGTTGTAGAGGCGCCGGTTGGCGTATTTCTTGATAATCGTATCGCCGTCGTTCTTGGCCATGTTGCCTCCTCGTGTCCATCCATTCGATCCGGACGGTCTCTCCCGCACCAACTGTAAGCCCAAACAATCGGCACTGACAATCCATCTTGTGCAGCGCGGCGCGGCGTATGCTGCGCAGCAAATCGGCGCAAGCCCCGACATGTGCTCGCTCGCCCTTCGGGCGGTTTGACTTCGGTTGGAAGCTTTGCAAGAGTTTCACGATAAAAGTACCCGAGGAGGAAGCCGCCCATGACCCAGACTTCGATCGTCATTGCATCCGCAGCCCGAACGGCCGTCGGCTCGTTCAACGGTGCCTTCGCCAACATTCCCGCCCACGAACTGGGGGCCGCTGCCGTCAAGGCCGCTCTGGTGCGCGCCGGTGTTGATGCCGCAGAGGTCGATGAGATCATTCTCGGGCAGGTCCTGCCGGCCGGCGAAGGACAGAACCCGGCACGGCAGGCCGCGATGAAGGCGGGTGTGCCGCAGGAGGCGACGGCTTGGGGCGTAAACCAGCTCTGCGGCTCCGGTCTGCGTGCGGTGGCTCTCGGCATGCAGCAGATCGCGCTCGGAGATGCCCGGATCGTCGTTGCGGGCGGACAGGAATCGATGTCTATGGCGCCGCACTGCGCGCATCTGCGCGGCGGCGTGAAGATGGGCGTCATGAAGATGATCGACACCATGATCAAGGACGGCCTGACAGATGCCTTCTACGGCTACCACATGGGCACGACGGCCGAAAACGTGGCGCGGCAGTGGCAGTTGTCGCGCGAGGAGCAGGACCAGTTCGCCGTCGCCTCCCAGAACAAGGCCGAGGCGGCGCAGTCAGCCGGCCGCTTCCAGGACGAAATCGTGCCGTTCGTGGTGAAGGGACGCAAGGGCGATGTGACGGTCGATGCCGACGAATACATTCGTATCGGGGCAACCCTGGAAAGCATGACGAAGCTGCGGCCTGCCTTCGACAAGGAGGGCACCGTCACCGCCGGCAATGCATCGGGCATCAATGATGGCGCTGCCGCCACCCTGCTGATGACGGAGCAGGAGGCCTCGCGCCGCGGGATAACACCGCTTGTGCGGATCGTGTCCTGGGCAACGGCGGGTGTCGATCCGCAGATCATGGGAACAGGCCCGATCCCGGCATCCCGCAAGGCCCTGGAGAAGGCCGGCTGGAAGGCAAGCGACCTCGATCTCGTGGAAGCCAACGAGGCGTTTGCGGCGCAGGCCTGCGCCGTCAACAAGGAGCTGGGCTGGGATCCGGCCATCGTCAACGTGAATGGCGGGGCGATCGCCATCGGCCATCCGATCGGCGCGTCGGGCGCCCGGGTCCTCAACACCCTCGTCTTCGAGATGAAGCGCCGGGGCGCCAAGAAGGGGCTTGCGACGCTCTGCATCGGCGGCGGCATGGGTGTCGCCATGTGCGTCGAGGCGATGTGAAGACCAGACCGATGCCTATCAGCATTGAATGCCGCGTCTGAGGCCGCAGAGACCGGTCGACGCGGACTGCCATGAACGGGAGGGGAGACCTGATGAGCAGAGTAGCATTGGTTACCGGCGGCACGCGTGGGATCGGCGCCGCGATTGCGGTAGCGCTGAGTGCGGCGGGATATCGCGTCGCAGCCAATTATGCGGGCAACGAGGAGAAAGCCCGCGCCTTTGGCGAGGAAACGGGGATCCCGGTCTTCAAATGGGATGTCTCGAGCTACCAGGCCTGCTCGCAAGGCATCGACCAGGTCGAGGGAGAGATCGGGCCGGTCGAGGTGCTCGTCAACAATGCGGGGATCACCCGCGATGCGATGTTCCACAAGATGACCCCTGAGCAGTGGAACGAGGTGATCGCCACCAATCTGAGCGGTCTCTTCAACATGACGCACCGGGTCTGGAACGGCATGCGCGAGCGGAGCTTCGGCCGCATCGTGAATATTTCCTCCATCAATGGCCAGAAGGGTCAGATGGGGCAGGTCAACTATTCTGCGGCCAAGGCCGGCGACCTCGGATTCACCAAGGCTCTCGCGCAGGAGGGGGCGGCCAGGAACATTACCGTCAACGCGATCTGTCCCGGATATATTGCAACGGAAATGGTAAGAGCGATTCCGGAAAAGGTGCTGAACGAGAAGATCATTCCGCAGATTCCGGTCGGACGACTGGGGGAACCGGAAGAGATCGCGCGTTGCGTCGTCTTTCTCGCTTCGGACGATGCGGGCTTCATCACCGGCTCGACGCTTGCGGCAAACGGCGGGCAATATTTTCAGTGATCCGCCGGCCAAGGTGGGCGATCAAACAGAAAAGGCGCCGTGTGACCGGCGCCTTTTCTCACAGCTGATCCGCTCTTAGCGGCAGCGGGCTTCGTAGGTGCGGCCATAACGGTCGCGGTAGACGCAGTAGCCGGAGCGTTCCTGCGAGGCGCCGACGAGGGCGCCAACAGCACCACCAGCCACAGCGCCGACAGCTGCGCCGCCCCAGCTGTTGGAGGCAACGCCGCCGATCACTGCACCGGTACCGGCGCCGATTGCGGTGCCACGCTCCGTCGAGGTGCACGATGCGAGGGAGCCGATAAGTGCGCCTGCCAGCAAGATCTTCTTCATGTTTTTCTTCCTTCCCGTTTCAATAACGCTTTACTTAGATCCTGCCCATGAGCAGGAGGATGAGGACGATGACCAGGACCAGGCCGAGCCCGCCTGAAGGACCATAGCCCCAGTTGCTGCTGTAACCCCAATTCGGCAGAGCGCCGATGAGAAGCAGTATGAGGATGACCAGCAGCACCGTACCGAGCATGTCTTGCAGTCTCCGATCCCTGTTCTTCAGGATGGAGGAACAAACGCATCTTCTATCGTTTTGTTCCGTCACGGCAACTGGTGTCGACAATGAGGTCTTCCGAGGCGCCATGGTGCTGGTAAAAATGACCTGCCCGAGAAGCTCGACGGCGGGGCAGAAGAACAAAAACGGATCTGACGGAGTCAGCGATTCGTCGCCTAAACGTTCCGCTTTGTTCCTGACGAAGACAAGCATGAAGGCCGAAATTTCGGGAGAAACGGTGCCGTCACTTGCCAATGCGCCGGGAAATGGCCATCTCTACACGGTCGCCGCCATACGCGCGCGTCGGCGAAGCCTTGATGTGCGGACGCAGTTTTGAATTTTCAGCCCATGATGCTCAGCGGACGCGGCGTGACCGCGGTGCTCGGCCCGACCAATACCGGCAAGACCCACTACGCCATCGAACGGATGGTGGCCCATGGCAGCGGTGTCATCGGGCTGCCGTTGCGGCTTCTGGCGCGCGAGGTCTATACCCGGGTGGTCGAGAAGGTGGGTGCGCCCGCCGTCGCCCTGATCACTGGTGAAGAGAAGATCACGCCGCCGGGCGCCCGTTTTTCCGTCTGCACGGTCGAGGCGATGCCGCGCGAGACGAAGGCTGCCTTTGTTGCCATCGACGAAGTTCAGCTCGCTGCTGATCTGGAACGCGGCCATATCTTCACCGACCGCATCATGCATCTTCGCGGGCGCGAGGAGACCCTTTTGCTTGGCGCCGGGACCATGCGCCGGATCCTGGAGCGACTGCTGCCCGGGATCACCATCATCGAGCGGCCGAGGATGTCGCAGCTCTTCTATGCCGGGCAGAAGAAGATCACCCGCCTGCCGCAGCGCACCGCCATTGTCGCGTTTTCCGCCGACGAGGTCTATGCGATCGCCGAGCTGATCCGCCGCCAGCGTGGTGGGGCAGCAGTGGTTCTCGGCGCGCTCAGCCCGCGGACCCGCAATGCTCAGGTCGGCCTCTACCAGGAGGGCGACGTCGAGTATCTGGTCGCGACCGATGCGATCGGCATGGGTCTCAACCTCGATGTCGACCATGTGGCGTTCGCACAGGACCGCAAGTTCGACGGGTATCAGTTTCGAAACCTCAACCCCGCAGAAATGGCCCAGATCGCCGGGCGGGCGGGACGCCATGTGCGGGACGGCACCTTCGGCGTCACCGGTCAGGTGCAGCCGCTCGACAACGAGCTTGTCGAGCGCATCGAACGCCACCAGTTTGACGAGGTCAAAGTCCTCCAGTGGCGTTCGAAGTCGCTGGACTATTCCTCGATCCGCAGTCTCAAGGCGAGCCTTGAGACCTCGCCGACAATCGCGGGCCTCACACGAGCGCTGCCGGCGACAGACAGCCAGGCGCTCGATTATCTGTCCCGCTATCCCGAGATCATCGATGCTGCCACGACGGCCGAACGGGTCGAGAAGCTCTGGGAAGCCTGCGCCCTGCCCGACTATCGGCGGATTGCGCCGGCGCAGCATGCGGATCTGATCTCGACGCTCTTCTCCGACCTCGTGCGCCATGGCGCGGTCAACGAGGACTTCATGGCCGAACAGGTGAGGCGGGCAGACAGGACGGATGGCGAAATCGATACGCTTTCGGCGCGAATCGCCCAGATCCGCACCTGGACCTATGTGTCCAATCGTCCCGGCTGGCTTGCCAATCCGACACACTGGCAAGAAAAGACTAGAGAAATTGAGGACAGGCTGTCAGACGCCCTACATGAACGGTTGACGAAACGTTTTGTTGACCGCAGGACATCTGTGCTCATGAAGCGCCTGAGAGAGAATGCGATGCTGGAAGCTGAAATCAGTGTGAATGGTGATGTCTTCGTGGAAGGCCATCACGTCGGACAATTGGCGGGATTCCGGTTTACGCCGGTTTCCGGGGCCGAGGGTCCGGATGCCAAGGCTGTCCAGGGGGCTGCCCAAAAGGCTCTGTCGCTTGAGTTCGAAGCCCGAGCGGCGCGCCTCTATGCGTCCGGCAACGGCGATCTCTCCGTGGGCTCGGATGGCTTCGTGCGGTGGCTGGGTGATCCCGTCGGCCGGCTCTCCGCCAGCGACCACATCATGCGCCCGCGCGTCATCCTCCTGGCGGACGATGCGCTGTCGGGCAATGCGCGAGAACACGCGCTCGCCCGCATCGAGCGCTTCGTCAACCATCATATCGCCACCGTCCTGAAGCCTCTCGACGATCTTTCTCGCGCCGAGGACCTGCAGGGACTGGCGAAAGGACTGGCCTTCCAGCTGGTCGAGGGCCTTGGCGTGCTCTTCCGCCGCGACGTTGCCGACGACGTCAAGTCGCTGGACCAGGACAGCCGCGCCTCGATGCGCCGTTATGGCATCCGCTTCGGCGCCTACCACATCTTCATGCCGGCCTTGCTGAAGCCGTCGCCGGCCGAACTCATCACCCTGCTCTGGGCGCTGAAGAACGACGGCCTGGACAAGCCGGGTTATGGCGAGCTCATTCCCGCACTTGCGGCCGGTCGCACGTCCGTGGTCGCCGATCCGGGTTTCGAGCGCACCTTCTACAAGCTTGCCGGCTTCCGCTTCCTCGGCAAGCGGGCCGTGCGCATCGACATCCTGGAGCGTCTTGCGGATCTGATCCGTCCACTTCTCCAGTGGAAGCCCGGCACCTCTCCGCGTCCCGAGGGCGCCTATGACGGCCGTCGCTTTACGGCCACGACATCCATGCTCTCCATTCTGGGTGCCACTCCCGACGACATGGAAGAGATCCTGAAGGGTCTCGGATACCGCGCCGACGTGCTGAGTGCTGCCGAGGCGGCAGCCTTCCTGTCGGCGCAGGAGCCGGCGTCGACCGCTGCGCCTTCGCCCACAGAGGGCGGCGTCGATGCCGAAGCGCAGCCTGCCGATGCCGAAACCAAGACCGAAGCGGCTGATGCCGCCGGGGAAGCGGTGGATCAGCCTGCCAAGGAGCCAACCGAGGCTGCCGAGACGTCCGAAGCCGCCGAGCCGGTCGCAGTTGCCGAAGCTGTTCAGCCGCCGGAAGGCGTCGGGACGACGGGCGAGGTCGCAGAAGCGGAAGAGCCCAAGCCTGTGCTGCTGTGGCGGCCAGGTGGACGCAACGAGAACCAGAGAGGCGGGCGCCCGTCGCAGGGCGAGCGCCGGCCGGGTGGCCGCGGTGGCGAAAACCGTGAGCAGGGCGAGCCGCGCAGCCAGGGTGAACGCGAGACCCGCGAAGGTGGCCGTCCGAAGCGCGACAACCGCCGGCCTGAGGGCAAGCCCGAGCGGCAGAACCGCGGCGACAGGAATGACCGACCCGATCGCGGCAAAGCGCCGCAGCCGGCTCGTTTTGAGGCGAAGCCTCCACGCAAGGAGAAGCCGGTGGATCCGGATTCGCCCTTTGCCAAGCTTGCCGCGCTCAAGGAACAGATGAAGAAGTAGCCATGGCGGCAGAGGGAGAGGCACCGGCCGGGACGCATCAGCGTATCGACAAATGGCTCTTCTTCGCCCGCATGGTAAAGTCCCGGGCCATTGCTCAGGCACTTGTTGAGGCTGGCAGCGTCACCATCAACGGAAGGCCGATCCGGCATGCAAGCGATCTTGTGCGCCCGGGCGACAAGGTCGGTCTCCTGCTCGAGCGACGGGATGTCCTTCTTGTGGTGCGGAGCGGAGGGTTTCGGCGCGGTCCTTCCAGCGAGGCCCGTCAACTCTATGATGATCTTTCCCCGCCGGTCTCGGAGCAAGCGCGGCTGACACCCTTCGAACGCGCACTCAGACGGCCCTTCCATCGTGGCAAGGACGGGAACTAGGGTCTGTGAAGGCATAGGGCCACTGCAGGCACCCGAAGAGAATAATGCTTCCGAAACAGCCGTTTCGATGGAAGCTTTATCCTTGCTAAGCGCGGATAAAGGCACTACGTCACGGTCAATCGAGGCGGAAACCGCCGACCCTAAGAGGCATTTTGATGTTCTCCCGGTCGGCCCAGCGTCTCTGGCCGCAGACGGTCCGATCGCGTTTTCTGGAGTGCCGCATGACTTACGTCGTGACTGACAATTGTGTTCGCTGCAAGTACACCGACTGCGTGGAAGTCTGCCCCGTGGATTGCTTCTACGAGGGCGAAAACTTCCTCGTTATTCATCCGGATGAATGCATCGATTGCGGCGTGTGCGAGCCGGAATGTCCGGCAGAGGCCATCAAGCCGGACACGGAGCCGGGCCTCGACAAGTGGCTGAAGATCAATGCCGACTATGCTCAGATCTGGCCCAATATCACCGTCAAGAAGGAGCCTTTGCCCGAGGCGAAGGAGATGGACGGCGTGGCGGACAAGTTCGAACAGTTCTTCAAGGCCGAACCCGGCAAGGGTGACTGACGTCTTCCGGAGATTCCCTGGACGGGTGTCCTGCCTGCAGATTGGGCAAACGGACATTGATGCGGATATGCCGCATATAAAAGCAAATTATTGATTTCGGCACTTTTTTGTGGTAGACAACAAGAACTGTTCCACAAGGTGGCACTTGCGTGCCCAAAAAACATCACGAAAGCAACAGGTCATCTAGACGCGGTTTCCGTGACATCACTGTGATCTTATGTGTCGTCGCTGCCGCGATCGAGTTGTTTTTTCGCGCACGTTGGTCGGACCAGTATTGAGTGACCCGACGGTTCCCCCCGTCTCATCCGGGCCTGCCTGACCCGGCCCCGGTCTTAAAACCGGGTGCGTAACAGGGAGTTTGTGAAACGAATGACGACCCAGCAGAAAAAATCTTCGGCGCGCCAAGGCTTTAAAACCGGCGAAGCAATCGTGTATCCCGCCCATGGCGTCGGCATGATCACTGCCATCGAAGAACAGGAAGTTGCGGGCATGAAGCTCGAACTTTTCGTAATCGATTTCGAAAAGGACAAGATGCGGCTCAAGGTGCCTGTCACCAAAGCGGTCAGCATCGGCATGCGCAAGCTGTCCGAAACGGATTTCGTGGAGCGCGCTCTCAAGGTGGTTCAAGGCAAGGCACGCGTCAAGCGCACCATGTGGTCCCGCCGGGCGCAGGAATATGATGCCAAGATCAATTCCGGTGACCTGATTTCCATCGCGGAAGTCGTGCGCGACCTCTACCGCGCCGAGAACCAGCCAGAGCAGTCCTATTCCGAGCGTCAGCTTTACGAAGCCGCTCTGGACCGCATGGCGCGTGAAATTGCGGCCGTCAACAAGATGTCGGATACCGAATCCGTTCGTCTGGTGGAGGCCAACCTTGCCAAGGGCCCAAAGCGTGGCAAGGTCGTCGATGAAGATGAGTCCCAAGACGAAGCCGCCTAACAGCGAACGTCATCAACACTGACAAAAAACCCGGCCACTGGCCGGGTTTTTTGTTTTGGAACTTTTTCGACCGCGCAACGTTAACCCGCCGGAACGGCGAAATCTTGCTGCTTTTACGGCCAGGCTTCTCAACTGTTTCAGCGAGATTTAGGGGGCGGCTGTCGTACGGCAAGTCCCCGAAAAACGAAAAAGAAGGGAAGCAAGCGGCGCATGATCTCGACCCGCACCGTCCACGGTGGGTCATCGCCTGCTTGCCGTGGTTAGCCAACTGCACGGAGAAGACGATGAAAGCCATGTCTGCGGATCGCAATATGATCAAAATCGCCATGTCTGCCCCCTATCTTGCCCGAGATGAGGAGCGCAATCTTGCTGTGCGCTGGAAGGACGATAAGGATCAGGATGCGCGCAACCAGATCGCGCTGGCGCATATGCGTCTGGTGATCGCCATGGCTTCGAAGTTCCGCGGCTTCGGCCTGCCGATGAGCGACCTGGTTCAAGAAGGCTATGTAGGGCTCCTGGAAGCGGCGGCAAGGTTCGAGCCGGCCCGCGACGTTCGTTTTTCCACTTACGCAAGCTGGTGGATCCGCGCCTCGATGCAGGATTACATCCTCCGCAACTGGTCCATCGTTCGGGGCGGCACAAGCTCGGCACAGAAGGCCCTGTTCTTCAACCTGCGCCGTCTGCGCGCCAAGCTTTCCCGCGGCGACAGCAATCTGACCTCCCGGGCCATTCATGAAGAGATTGCCGTGGCCCTTGGCGTCAGCGTGGCCGACGTGCAGACGATGGATGCACGGCTATCGGGTAACGACGCCTCGCTCCAGGCCCCCACCATTGCCGGCGATGCCGACAGTGGCGAGCGGCTCGACCTCCTGCCGAGCGCGGAGCCTCTGCCGGACGAGCAGGTGTCGGGCATGATCGATGGTGAGCGCCGTCTGAACTGGTTGCAGGGCGCGCTGACCAAGTTGAACGATCGGGAAAAGAAAATCATCCGCGCGCGTCGCCTGACCGACGACGGTGCAACCCTGGAGGCTCTCGGTACCGAACTGGGCATTTCCAAGGAGCGCGTGCGGCAGATCGAAAGCCGCGCGATCGAGAAGCTGAGATCCGCCCTCGTTTCCGCCAATCCGCAAATGGCTGCCGTCTGATCGGGCAACTCTTCCGACCCGCAATTACTCGGAAATGATCTTGACCCGCTGACCTGGCGTGATGGCGGCCCCAGCGGGCATGGCATTGATCAGCTTGAAGAGATCCAGCTTGCGATCGGTACCCATCATCCGGGCTGCCAAGGTGGCCAGGCTGTCGTTCGGACCCACGGTGACGACGCGCACGCGCAGCGGTTTCAGGGCTGCGGTTTCCTGAGGCGTCATCTGTCTGAAACTTGATTTCAGCACCGTCGAGACCTGTTCCAGCATCGGGCTACCCTTCGGCACCGCCGTCAGGAAACGGAAGATCTGATTGTTCAACCGGACGACGGTTACATCAAAGTCCCAACGCTCGGCCGACGCGCGCGCCGTGGCTGCGGGCAGGCCATTGATGGTCGTCGTCTGAACGGTCTCGGCCTTCAGCCCGGCGACCCACCCGCTGGTCAGATAATTGGCGAGGTTGTCGGTATCGCCGGCGTCGACGCCGTCGAAACGGATCGCTGTATCGCTCGGCCCGGTCGCCAGTACGGCATCCACCTTGTTGTCGATGCGGAAATCGGAGGGCACGTCGAAGCGTATTCCCAGGCCGCCGTGAAGGAAGGTCTGGCCGCGGACGAAGCCCTCCTCCGGACTGTCCCCGTAAAGAAGGCCGTTGATGCCTGCGACGTAATAGTCGCGGCCCCGATCCCCAACCTGTCCTTCCATCCCTTGCGCGCGTGCATGGCGGCGCGCCAGATCCACACGCTGGGGTGCATTCGGATGGCTGGACAGGAAGTCGAGGCTCTGGTCCGTATCCGGGTCTACCGACGAGAAGCGGGCATAGGCGGCCATGGAATCCAGAAACCGCGGTGCGGCATAGGGGTCGTAGCCGGCTTCACCCAGCATGCGAATGCCGATCACATCCGCCTGCAGTTCCTGCTGGCGGGAGAAAGCGGCGAGTCGAAGCTTGCCACGGGCCAGAGCCTGCTTGCCGGCAAGATCGCTCGACAGGACTTCGGCGACGACGCGGCTGGCAATGACCTCCGCCTCTTCCCGGCGCTGCCGCTCAATGCCGTGGTTGGCGGTCACATGCGCCATTTCGTGCGAGAGTACGGCGGCGACTTCGGACGCGTCGTTGGCAAGCGCCAGAAGTCCGCGCGTGACGTAGAGATAGCCGCCGGGCAAGGCGAAGGCATTGATCGCAGGGGAATTGAGGATGGTGATGCGGTACGACTGGTTCGGGTTTTCCGAAACGGCAGTCAGCGCCCCGGCGATGCGGGCCACCAGCTTCTCCGTCTTCTCGTCGTGGTATTCGCCGCCATAGCTCGCAACGATGCGGGGGTGCTCGCGCGCGCCCATCTGCGCTCGCGGGTCATTCCTCTGGACCTCGTCGACGATCTGTGGCGAATCGGACGGGGAGACATTCGGCTGGTACGCCTGATCAAGAAGCGACTGGCAGCTCGACAAGCCAAGGCTTGCCGCCAGGAGCACGACAGCACCCGTCATCCCCCGGCGCACGGAAGGTGTCTGCCCAGAAGGGGGCGATCCCAGCCTCTCCGGCTGCATGCTCGTCGTTTTCGGATGTGTCATCATCAAGATCCGCTATCCGATCCGCGCCCGGCTCAAGTCCATTTCGACGGAGAGTCGGTGACTGCAATTCTGTCGACTTAGCGATTCTGGCGCAGCAATCACAGAGCTTCTCTTCTAAATAGGGATCCTTGTCGCAACCGGAAAGGTGCTGTTGCTGCGATGCCACTGCGGCACGTCCAAATTGTGGCACGGGCGACTAGCCGTCCAGGAAGCTGGCGATGGCCGGAATGTCGCGGCGCGCGGCGAGGTCGGCCGCGGGAGCTTGCAGAATCACGCGGCCATCGTCGATGAACACGACGTCGTCTGCCAGGCGCCGGACCTCGTCGGGGTCGTGGGTGACGATGAGAACGGTGTTTTTCCTCTCCGCCTGCAGGTCCGTCAACAGGCTCGCCATGTTGAGACGCAGGCCGGGATCCAGTGCCGCGAAGGGTTCGTCCAGCAGCAAAACCGGCTTGTGCCGAACGAGGGCGCGCGCAAAGGCTGCCCTTTGCCTCTCCCCTCCAGACAGGGTCGACGGCTTGCGCTTTTCCATTCCACCGAGACCAACGCGCGAGAGGGCGGCGGATACGCCGAGCCGTTGTTCTTTCGACAGTTTCAGGGAGGGGCTGATGCCGAGCCCGACGTTGGTGAAGAGATCGAGGTGACCGAAGAGATTGTTGTCCTGAAACACCAGGGAAACGGGTCTCTCTGCCGGATGCTCCGGCGTCAGGTCCTGGTGTCCTATGACAATCTGCCCAGACTTCGGAAAGACGAAGCCCGCAACCAAGTTGAGAAGGCTCGATTTTCCCGATCCGGAGGGACCGATGACGGCGGTGATGGCGC
>TARA_R110002051_G_scaffold139763_1_pt1 | contig 25612 bp, 22 predicted proteins | sample TARA_R110002051 | Tara Oceans TARA_R110002051 (sample SAMEA4397023) | marine metagenome | biome: Polar Biome; feature: [MES] marine water layer (ENVO:01000295) within the mesopelagic zone...; material: water (ENVO:00002006), including particulate matter (ENVO:01000060) such...
TTTTGGTGATTATTTTAAAAAAGAAGCAATTGAATGGGGTTGGGAGTTTTTAACAGAGGTTTGTAAGATTGATAAAGACAGCCTTTATGTCACTGTTTTTGAAGGTAGTAAAGATGCAGATAACTTAGAGCAAGATATTGAAGCCTTAAATCTTTGGAAGGAAATAGTGCCTGAAAAGCAGATTCTTTTCGGAAATAAAAAAGATAATTTTTGGGAAATGGGCGATCAAGGACCTTGCGGACCTTGTTCAGAAATACATGTAGATATTAGATCTGACGAAGAAAAAGTAAAGGTTTCAGGTGCTTCTTTAGTTAATCAAGATCATCCTCAAGTGGTAGAAATATGGAATTTAGTTTTCATGCAGTACAACCGAAAAGCAAATGGTCAGTTAGAATCTTTACCCGCTAAGCATGTGGATACTGGGATGGGTTTTGAACGGCTTTGTATGGTTATGCAAGGTGTGAAATCTAATTATGATACAGATGTTTTTACACCAATTATTAGAGAAATAGAAACTATTACCAATAGTGTTTATGGTAAAGATGAAAAGACAAATATTGCAATTCGTGTTATTGCAGATCATATTCGTGCAGTATCTTTTTCTATAGCAGATGGGCAATTGCCTAGTAATACAGGCGCTGGTTATGTAATCCGTAGGATATTACGAAGAGCAATTCGTTATGGCTTTACATTTTTAGATACAAAAGAACCTTTTATGTTTCGTTTAGTAAAAGTGCTTTGCGATACTATGGGAGCTGCTTTCCCAGAACTAAAAAGTCAAAGGCAATTAATAGAAAACGTAATAAAAGAAGAAGAACATTCTTTCTTAAAGACATTAGATCAAGGTCTAGTATTATTAGATACAATTATTTCTAATCATAAAGGAACTCAAATTGATGGTAGAAAAGCATTTGAATTGTATGACACTTATGGCTTTCCTATCGATTTAACAGCTTTAATTTTAGATGAAAGAGGGCTTACTTTAGATGAAAAAGGATTTGATGTTGCTATGCAAGAACAGAAAAATCGTTCTCGCTCTGCCTCAGAGATTTCAAAAGAAGATTGGACTATATTGTCCAAAGATTTAGAACAAGAATTTGTAGGCTATGATGAATTAGAAGCCAATGTGAAATTGGTTAAGTATAGAAAAGTAACTTCAAAAAAAGATGGAGAGCAATATCAACTGGTGTTTAATTTAACTCCTTTTTATCCAGAAGGCGGCGGTCAAGTTGGCGATAAAGGATATTTAGAAGCACCAAATGGAGATGTTATTTATGTGCTTGATACTAAAAAAGAGAATAACGAAATTATTCATTTTACAAAAGATTTACCTGCATATACCGCTGAAACTTTTAAAGCTGTTGTAGACGAGAAACAGCGTCGTAGAACAGAAGCAAATCATACTGCAACACATTTATTACACCAAGCCTTACGTGAGGTTTTAGGAACTCACGTAGAACAAAAAGGTTCTGCAGTACATTCAAAATATTTACGTTTCGATTTTTCTCACTTTTCTAAAATGACTTCTGATGAGCTTATTGAGGTGGAGAATTTTGTAAATGCTAGAATTGAAGGTAATTTACCATTAGAAGAAAGCCGAAATGTACCCATGCAAAAAGCTATAGAACAAGGGGCAATGGCATTATTTGGAGAGAAATATGGAGATGCTGTCCGTACTATTCGTTTTGGACAATCTATTGAACTTTGTGGAGGAACTCATGTAAAAGCGACAGGAGATATTTGGCATTTTAAGATAAAATCTGAAGGGGCAGTAGCATCTGGTATCCGTCGTATTGAAGCTATAACTTCTGATGCAACTAAAGATTTTTATTTTGAAAGTAATAAAACCCTTTCTGATGTAAAAGAGTTGTTGAATAATAGCAATGATCCAGTTAAAGCAATTTCTAGTTTACAAGAGGAAAATGCTAAATTAAAAAAAGAAATAGATGTCTTGTTACGTGATAAAGCTAAAAATCTAAAAGGTGATTTGCTGAATGAAATTGAACTAATTAATGGGATTGAATTCTTAGCAAAACAAATAGATTTAGATGCTGCGGGAATTAAAGATCTATCTTTTGAAATTGGAAGTAATAAAAACAACTTGTTTTTACTTTTAGCTACAGAGAATGATGGGAAAGCTCTGTTGTCTTGTTATATTTCTAAAGAATTAGTTGAAAGTAAAGGTCTAAGTGCAGTAACAGTAGTTCGTGAATTGGGTAAATATATTCAAGGCGGCGGCGGCGGTCAGTCTTTCTTTGCTACAGCAGGAGGAAAAAATCCTAGTGGAATAGCTGAAGCTATTTCTAATGCAAAAAAATATACCATTTAGTAATGTTTTTCAGTATATAAGAACATTTTAATATTTAAAAAATGAAAAGACTTAGTATTGTATCTTTGATACATATGCTAAGTCTTTTGAATTTAACTAAATGAAACTTCAAACACAAGTACCTTTAAAAAAAGCTGAAAATCAGATTGATTATACGAGTAAATTACTACTCTTAGGGTCTTGCTTTATAGAGAATATCGGGAATAAATTAGCTTATTATAAATTTCAAGTACTACAAAATCCGTTTGGAATTTTGTTTCATCCATTAGCAATTGAAAATCTGATTTCAAGGTCTATTCATCAGAAAAAATACGAAGAAGATGAAATATTTTTTTTAAACGAACGCTGGCATTGTTTTGATGCCCATTCAGATTTATCATCTAGTTCAAAAGAAAATTTGCTTGAAAATTTAAATTCAATATTAATAGATACGAAACATCAAATAAATAATGCTTCTCATTTAATAATTACTTTAGGAACATCGTGGGTTTATAAAAATAAAGGCAATGGAAGAGAGGTTGCTAATTGTCATAAAGTTCAACAAAAAGAATTTGTAAAAGAATTACTTTCGCTAGAAAAAATTGTTCAAAGTTTAGAAAAAATTATAGATCAAATTCAATCAGTAAATACAAATGTTGAAATAATTTTCACACTATCACCAGTACGTCATTTAAAAGATGGATTTGTTGAAAATCAACAGAGTAAAGCTCATTTGATTATTGCAATTCATCAAATAATAAAGCAAAAAAAAAATATTATCTATTTTCCTAGTTTTGAGATTATGATGGATGAGCTTCGTGATTATCGTTTTTATGCGAACGATATGGTGCATCCTAACGATTTAGCAATTGAGTATATATGGGAAAAATTTAGAGAAGTTTGGATTTCTGAAATATCCTACTCAACCATGGATGAAGTAGCAGCCATTAAAAAAGGATTGCAACATCGCCCTTTTAATCCTGATTCGGAAAGTTATCAAAAATTTCTACAACAGCTTTCAAAAAAGATAGATGTACTACAAAATCAGTTTCCTTTCATAGAATTCTAATGAGAATAGGGCAATTGCCCTATGGTTTTATGCTTCTTTTTTGTGGAGTTTTGAGGGGAATAATTTAAACCTTAAACTTCATGAAAACAAAATTTAATTTTTTATACCTTTTCATTTTTCTTTTTACTATTCCTACCCTACAGGCCCAAGAATTAGGAGAATTTAAACCCAAAGATGATGGTTTTAAAGCCAATAAAATCGGTGAGGGTCCAAAGAAAATATACATTGCTAGTTTTACCATAAATTTTGAAATTTATAAGGAAGCCGTTGATAAAAAGGAAGCAGGTGGCTTTGGCCGAAGTATTAAAAATGCCGCTAAAGCTAAAGCGGCTGTTGGATTGGCATCATTAGACAAAGAAGCTATTCAAGCTAAAGCAGATCAATTATATACAGAATTTATAGCTGATTTTAAAGATAAGGGATACGCTATTATTTCAACCGAAGAAGCGGGCAATACAGATGCCTATAAAGGCTATGAAAAGGCTACTGGACCAGCACTTTTTGAAACCGATATGACAGGGATTATTGCTGTTGTTCCCACGGGATATTCCTATTACTACAAAGATAGAACGGCATTTTCATCTAAATTAGGAGGGTTTGATAAAACAGCTCAAAATTTATCCAAAGAATTAGATGATGCTTTGGTAGCTGATGTAGCATTAGTTTATGTTTTTTCTGACCTAGGCACAGATTGGAATATTGGCAATCAAGCCAAAGTAAAACTTTTTGTAAATTATCGATTGGCGAACGCATATACCGTTTCAGATGAAAAAACTTCATCTGGATTAACGAGTATGTTTGATAAATCCAAACAAGCAGTAGGGCTTTCTAGTTATGTGAATTTTACACGTGGTAAAATGAAGATTGGAGGGAGTCCAGAAGCTCAATATCTAGGAACTATGAAATCTGATTTGGAAATTGACGGCGTTTTACAGAAAGAAAAAATTGTAGCTTTTTCAACACAAACCCAAGTAACCGCTACACTATTGAATCCCATTGTTGCCATTCGGGGAGATAATTATAGCGAGACCACAAAATGGCTCGAACCCGATGGGAAAAAATATGCAGAGGGGATCTATTTAGCAGGAAAAAAACTCCTTGAATATCATGCTAACCAAATACTGAGTAAGAAGTGATGTAAACTTTTTGGATTGCAGCGAAAATCAGCAGTTTGCCGCAGAATTTACAAGGAGCCTTTAGACCTTCAAATCCTAGAAAATAGGGTTGGTGTAAGTAGAGAATTGGTGCGGTAAAAGTTAAAATGCTGAAGAATTTTTCTTCGGCATTTGTTTTCTCCAAAGCTTTCAAAAATGAGGTTCATAAAAGTTGAATTATGGCTATATCAATCTTGATAGTTAGTATTACAATAGCAATTACCTTATGGGTATTTTTTTATGTGATGCTTGAAAATAAGAACAGTAAAAAAAAGCATAAGGAACTGCTGAACTATTATGATACCCAAATAGAAATGCATAGGTTTCAAATAAATAAAAGACAAAATGCTTTACATACCTATAGTTTTATACATTATAATTTAGAAGAGTCCTTGTTTGAAGAAAGTATAGTATAAATTAGAAATTTTTACGATTATTGTATTCATGAAAAAACAAGGCCTAATTTTTTTGTTCACATTGCTGGCGCTATTCGAATGTTATGCACAACAAGAAAAGCTGGATAGCCTGTTGACTGTTTCAAAGCATCAGCATGGCGCGTTGCTCGTAGGTACCTTGAATGAGATTTCATGGCAATATAGGAACATACACTTAGATAGTGCCTTAGTTTATGCAATGGCTGCGTTTTCGGAAGCGAAAAAAACAAATCAAAAAAAGTTGTATGCTTCTGCCTATAATACTATTGCAAGTGCTTACCAAGCAAAGGCAGTATATGATAGTGCATTGTATTATCACACCAAGAGTCTTTCTGTGAATTTTTTAACAGCCGATAGTATTGGTATTGCCAATAGCTATAATAATCTAGGAATTATAGAAGACGAACGAGGAAATTTTGAAACCTCTTTAGCCCATTATTTTAAGGCGCTAAAAATTTATGAGCATAATGCCAATGATCCAGATTTGGTACCAATGGTATTAAGTAATATAGGTATTGTTTATAAAAAACAGGAAGAATATGCAATGGTGTTGGACTATTACCAACAAGCGCTTGAATTGTATAAGAAAAGTACCAATGCATTTGGGATTACAGTAACAACTGGAAACATAGGTTCAGTATTATTGCGTTTAAAAAGGTATGATGAGGCTATAACGTATGCCCATACGGCAGCAGATGGATATAAAAAGTTAGGATATGACAGATATGTGCCCTATATGTTGAACAATATTGCGGTAGCGCAAGATAGTTTGCGCCAACATAAGAAAGCGGAAAAAACATATCAAGAAGCCATGACCCTATTTATCAAAGATCAAAATGACTATGAACTGACCAATACGCGGATTGGATTTGCAAAAAATCAGCTCAATTTTGAGCGCTATGATGTTGCTATAGCTCAATTAACTACTGCGGTAGAGGTTGCCCAGCAGAAAGATTTTAAAGAATTTGAGGTCAATGCTTTGCAACTGCTCTCAGAAACCTATTTTAAAAGAGGAAATAGTGAGCAGGCCTATACCATAAATCAGGCCTTTATAACTAAAAAGGATCGTTTGTTTCAGATGAATAAAACGAAGGCAATTTTGGAGTTAGAGGCCAAATATCAAGCAGAAAAAAAAGAGAAAGAACTGTCCGAACAACAGGCGCAATTGGCTCAAAATAAAATGGAAATCAACCAAAAAAACAATCTTATTTACGGTTCGCTTGCAGTTGCTTTTTTATTAGGCCTAATAGGGTATCTTTTTTACAGTCAACAGCGTTTAAAGAATAAGCAATTGTTAAAAGAAAATGAATTAAAAACTGTCTTAATTCAAATAGAAAACCAAAATCGATTACAGGAGCAAAGATTAAGAATATCAAGAGATTTACATGACAATATTGGAAGTCAATTAACCTTTATTATTTCATCTATAGACACTTTAAAATATGGTTTAACAGTTGGAGAAACCAAAATTAAAGGCAAGTTACAGGAGATAGGAATTTTTACAAAAATGACAATTAATGAATTGCGTGATACGATATGGGCGATGAATAAAGAGAACATTACTTTTGAAGATGTACGGTATCGCATCAATACCTTTATGACTACGGCAACTAAAGCATCAGAACAGGTGAAATTTAATTTTACTGTAGATTCCGATATTGACCCCTCGTATTCGTTCTCTGCTGAGGAAGGTATTCATCTGTACAGAATCATTCAAGAGTCCGTTCATAACGCTCTAAAATACGCTTTTGTGCACAGTGAAAAATTAGAGCAAAGGGTAGAAGTGAGTATTCATAAAACCATTGATTATTTCCATGTAGAAGTGGCCGATAATGGAGTAGGTTTTGAGCTTTCTGAGGTCCCTTTTGGAAATGGCTTATCCAATATGCAAAAAAGAGCGAAGGATCTGCATAGCGAATTACAACTACAATCCAATTTAGGGGGAGGAACTTCAATCAGTTTTAACATCCCAGTTCGAGCATAAAAAATGAAAATTAAAGTAGCTATAGTAGATGACAATTCTTTTCTGTTAAAAGCAGTAGAAGAAAAATTAGCCTTTTTTGAAGCGATCCTTGTGAAGTGGAAGGCGGTTAATGGGGCAGAATGTCTAGAAAAATTAGAAGAAAATCATCATCTAGATCTCATCTTGATGGATATAGAAATGCCTATTTTAAATGGAATTGAAGCTACCGAAAAAATTAAAAAAAAATACCCTCAAATTAAAATAGTAATGCTCACTGTTTTTGATACGGATGAGAATATTTTTAATGCCATAAAAGCGGGAGCTGATGGGTATTTACTCAAAGAAGTAGATCCGGAAGCCTTATATAAAGGAATTGTAGATACCCTAAGTGGCGGAGCAGCAATGACGCCTTCAATTGCCTTAAGAACTCTTAGATTGTTAAGAAACCCTGTTGCTATAGACTATATTGCAGCACAAGAGCAAATCTCTTTAACGCATAGAGAGATAGAGGTTCTAGAACAATTGAGTAAGGGCTTGAGTTATACTAAAATTGCGGAAAATCTATTTTTATCACCTAGTACGGTGCGAAAGCATATTGAAAACATTTACGCAAAGCTACAGGTGCACAGTAAATTGGAGGCCGTGCAAAAGGCAAAGCGAATCAATCTTATTTAAGTAAATTAATACTGTATTTCTCGATTATAGCCTATATTTATTCGTATGAAAAAGTTTTTTGTTGGTGTTGTAGTTACTTTAGCTTTTGTTTTGATTTTCCGTTCTTGTTCGGAAGACAAGAAAGAGAAATCGATCTTACAAGAGAATTCGATGCTTATTCAACAGCAAATAGAGAATGTTTCTAAATTAATTGTGACGGAAGGTCATTTTGCAGAGGTATACAATTATAAAGATTCTCAGCAACTTTTCGGGCCTTTAATTACGGCTGAAAAGAAAGCTTTGGTTGTGGTCAATGCAGATGTCACTATTGCCTATGATCTTAGTAAAATAGCCTTTCAAATTGATGAGAAAAGCAAGACCTTGTGGATTAAAAGTATTCCAGCACCAGAAATAAAGTTAAATCCTGATTTTGAATATTATGATGTTACTGCTGATTTTTTAAATCAGTTTGATGCGGAGGATTATAATAAAATCAAGAAAAATGTTCGTGCTTCACTTCTTAAAAAAGTTGAAAAATCATCCCTCAAAACGAATGCGGAAAATCGACTTTTGAGTGAGCTTTCTAAATTCTATATCTTAACCAATTCAATGGGGTGGACTTTAGAATATAAAGGTAATATTGTAAATAAAAACTTACCAGATCTTATTCTTGACTAAACTTTTAAATAATAAAACTCTCGTTTAAAAGCATTAATCCATCATCAATTAAATTTCCAAGTTTTGGATTGTTCTGCTTAACATTTTCTAAATGCGCGGCAATTTCTTCTGCAAAATTTGTGTCGTTACTAATTTTAGCCAATTCATATAACTCGATAGAAAGCAACCAATCGTTTGGGTAATTATGCTTTAATTCTTGAAAAACTTTATTTCTAGAAATTGTTGTGTTTTTACCTTCTCGGTAATCACGAATTTGCTGGTAATACAATTCCAATTGAGCGCTTTTTGTATTTTTGGATGGTTTTATAGTTGTATCGGTTGTTTTATGAGTGATTAAATCAAAACTTGCTAGATCTGCTGGGCCGTTAAATGCTGAAACTATACGTTCGCCTACTGCCATGTGGTATAAACCAAATTCTGGTTTAAATAAAAAGGTGTCGCCATAAGTAACGGTACAATTTTCAAAGGTTATCAAGATGATTTCACCTCTTAAATTTCGGGTACCTGTAATAATCTCTCCTTCAACTTGAATACCACCTTCAAAAGTTAAAGTAATGGTTTGCCCTTCAAAAATATTGTAAGCTTTTAAATCTCTTGGGCTCATATCTTCTATAGCAAGGTTTATTCCTTTAAGCTTTCCAATTGGCGATCCAAAACCTTGCTTATGGTGTTTGGTGCTATGACCAACTAATTCTTTTTCTCGATAAGATAATGCAGTTTTTCCTTTAGTCTGAAAGTAAACAGGTTTGTCTTCAAAAGCAATAACATTTTCAAAATTGCCAGAAATTTGTAGGCCAGTACTTAGCTCAATAGTTCCTAGTTCTTTAGAATTTAGTAGTTTTTTAATACCAGATAGGCCGCCTTTTCGTAGCGCCATAGTATTTGCAAATTCTTCTAGAACTTGACTTAAGTAGGCAAAATCTGGAGTAACAAATAATTGAGGTTGTGGTTTAGTAATATCAAATGCAATATGAGCAGCTTCAATAGAGTAGGGTGTTTTTTTTACTTGGTCTGTCATACACCAAGCGCTTTCACCAATAGACGAAAGTAAACCTGCACCATATATTTTAGGATTATCAATAGTGCCAATTAAACCATATTCAACAGTCCACCAATGTAAATTACGAATAAGAGCAATTTCACTAGGCTCTCCCATATTTTCTTGTAAAGTTTCTATATGTTTTTCGGCAGTATCAATTTTTTCTTGAGAAGTTCCTTCTGCTTCTTTAATGATTGATAAATGTCTAACGGCTTCATACAATTCATAATCTTTAGCGCTAGAGATAGCTTTGCAACCAATTTCTCCAAAACGTCTTAAATACTCAGCATACTCTGGGTTTGCAATTATGGGAGCGTGGCCAGCACCTTCATGAATAATATCTGGAGCTGGAGTATATTCGATATGCTCTAATTGACGAATATCAGAAGCTATTACCAAAACATTATATGCTTGAAATTCCATAAATGCTGATGGTGGAATAAAACCATCAACGGCCACAGCAGCCCAACCTATTTGTTTTAAAATACGATTCATACCATACATATTTGGTATGTTATTTATTGAAATTCCTGTTTTTTGGAGCCCGTCTAGGTATGTTTTGTGTGCAACTTTGCTTAGATAGTCTACATTTTTGCGCATTACATAACGCCAAACCGCTTGGTTGATGGCAGTGTAGTCACTATACTCTTGCGGCTTTATAAACTGCTTTAAATGTTTTGGAAGTTTATCTAAAATTGCATTGCTTTCGTAAGACATATCTAAAATATAATATGCCTTAAAGGTACAAAATGAGAATAACAATTTTTAATAAGGGCCTTAAGGAGATTATTTTAGTTTATGAATTAAAATTTCATTCTTAACAATTACAATTTTAGTTTCTTTGAATAATAGTTTTTGTTCTTTTAAAAAGGAATTTATTTTTTCTTCTGTATCGGTAATTTCAATAACATGCGGATGTTTAAAATGTTTAGTTTCATTCATTCCCCAGTGTATTTTCCCTTGCTCAAAATATCCTTTACTTATATTGAAATTAAGTGCTTGATCTATGCCAAATGTGTTCGCTTTTTTAATCAATTCTGTAGCAAAATCTGCAATACTCAATTTTTTCCAAAACGAAATATTTTTTAGTTTTTGACCATATTCAAAGTAAATTCTTACTGTAATGAATTTTGTCATTTTCTATTTCTTTTTGTTTTGACATCAGAGAGTTGAATTCCTTTTTCTTTGGTATACATTGTATTTTTTGGACTACCAATAATTTGAGAAGAATAAACTCCAGAATGTCCTGAAAATAAGTATGCAGTGCTACACGCTAATGCAATAAAAACTCCTGATTCAATTCCGAATAACTCTATTCCCATAATTGTACAAGCTATAGGAGTATTCGTTGCCCCAGCAAAGACAGCTACAAATCCCATGCCGGCTAATAAACTCATAGGCAAAGGAATAAACCATATTAAAACATTACCTAAAGTGGCTCCTATATAAAATAGTGGGGTAACTTCTCCGCCTTTAAAACCAGCACCTAGTGTGAATGATGTAAATAAAATTTTCACCAAAAAATCATAAGAATTAAGGTCGATATTAAAAGCATTAACAATAGTAGGTATCCCTAATCCTATATATTTTGTGGTTCCAATACAGTATATGGCAATGGCTAAAATAACACCACCAATTACAGGCCGTAAAGGTGGGTATTTAATATATTTTGAAAATAAATTACTCCAAAAATGGGTAGATTTTGAAAATAACATTGCAACTAAACCAAAGATTATTCCCGCTAATAATGCCCATAATAAATTAATAGGATTCATTTCTGCGACAGAATTAATATAGTAATGGGTATGTGTAATGCCCCATATTTCACAAAAATAATTTGCAAATACGGCCGCCATAAAGCTTGGAATTATAGCATCAAGTCTAATTCTTCCTAAAATTAAAACTTCAAGAGCGAAAATACCTCCGGCTAATGGAGTTCCAAATACAGATGCAAAACCAGCGCTAATACCAGCAATTAATACAATTCTTCGATCTCTTTTTGATAATTTAAATAGTTTGGTGAGTCTGTCTGCTACAGCTCCACCAATTTGTACAGCAGTACCTTCTCTACCAGCTGACCCACCAAAAAAATGTGTTACTATAGTGCCAAATAAAACTAAAGGCGCCATCCGAAATGGGATGATTTTTTTGGGAGAATGAAATTCTTCAAGTAATAAATTATTGCCTTTTACAACGCTATTTCCATATAAATGATAGGATAATCCTATAATGAAACCTCCAACGGGTAGCAGTGCAATGATCCATAAATGAGATTCTCTCCAGTTTGTAGCCCATTCTAAGCTAAAAAGAAAAAAGGCAGAAATACTACCAGAGGCAAATCCGACAATAGCACAAATTAGAATCCATTTAAAAAGGTAGATTAAAGAAGGAATTTGTTCTATTGAACTTAAGAAACTTTTAATTTTATTGATTTTCATATTGCCTTTATATAATGATTCTACATTGGCGTAAGCCAGTAAAAGTCATTAGTTCTAAATGGAACAGTTCAAGGCAGACCTCATTGCCAAACAAGAGCTAATATAAAAGAAAAAAATAAAATAGTAATTGTGTTCTAAAAAAACGTTTTATAAGAATTTAAAAAGATATAAAAGTAAAAACCGCCAATAGGCGGTTTTTAAAATTCTAATTTGTTGCCATTGGCGGATAAGCCTCAAGAATTTCAGATACAAATTCTTTAATACGGGCTTCTTTCTTTTCAATCTTTTTTGTTTGATAAAGCGACCCAACTCCTTTTCCTTGCCATACCAATTGCTTGTCTTTAGCATCAATTAAATCAATATATAAAGAACCTTCGGTGCGTGTGCTAACTTGGTTGCCATACATGCCAGAACCACCCCAGTAGTAAGGATGCCAGCCCCAACCAAAACCACCACCCCAGTAGTTATTGTATATGTCTACTTGTTCTCTTTCTTTTGTGAAAATACTCACTAAAATATCAGGGTTTTCAGATTTTCTAAATCCTCTTGCACTCATTTCATCATCAATAGCATGTAAAATTCGTTTCTTATCTAAATCAGATATTTGTGCTTTATCAATCCCTGTTTTGTAAAAAGCGTATGTTTTATAATCATTGAAATTGGCATTCTTATCATAATCAGCTAAAACATGAACTGATGTACAAGAACTCAAAACAAAAAGAGTGAGTACTGGTAATGCTAAAAGTTTAACTATTTTCATAACAATTTATATTATTGGGTTATTACTATATTCTTACAAATTATTATCAACAATCATGCCGAAAGAATTTGTTTTAATTTCGCGTATTTGTTTTTAAACTATAGCCATATGGGCAATGCCTACAACCACTTTCACAACAATACCCTCTTTTTAAATGGTACTGTTTTGTGAAAACTTTATACCCTTCTTCCGATAAATAAAAATCTCCTTCTTCTAAAGGAATATTTTTTTGCATAGACCTAATTAATGGTTTATGTAAAATTAATTTATCTTTTTCAATTAATAGGTTTAAGTTTATTTTTAACCTTTTTTTTTAGAATTTTAATTTTGATTATGAGCGAATGGTCGAATTTGTTGGTTTTAAATCTATAGAATACGCAATACTAAATTTTTAGATTTTATATTTATAAAATTATATCGAATAGATAAATGATTTTAATATCGAGATTTTTTTTTGTTAAAGATTATGTTGGGTTGTCTTTATGGCCATTCATTATTCTTAAAACTAGTTCGCTAAAAAATGATAATATTCTTATCAACCATGAGCGTATTCATTTAAAACAACAAATAGAATTGTTTATACTTCCTTTTTATATTTTTTATCTTTTGGAATGGTTGATAAAATGTATTTATTATTTAGATAGCTATAAGGCATATCAGAATATTAGTTTCGAGAGAGAGGCGTATGCGAATGAAAGTAATTTAAATTTCGTTTCAGAAAGAAAACCATTCGGGTTTATTAAATATCTTTGATCCTTCCAAAGATAACGAGTGAATAGCATCAAGCAACAAGTACTACTTCCAATTCTTGCAAAAAAGGAAATCTCCCTTTATATAAAAAGAGAAGATACATTGCACCCGTTTATCTCGGGGAACAAATATAGAAAACTAAAATATAATTTAATCAAAGCTCAAGAAAAAGGCATAAATACATTGCTCACTTTTGGAGGTGCTTTTAGTAACCATATTGCCGCAACAGCTTATGCAGGTAAAGAAAATAATTTGCATACTATTGGGGTAATTAGAGGTGAAGAACTAGTTAATAAATGGCAATATAATCCAACATTAAAATTTGCCAAAAAAAATGGGATGCATTTTAAATTTGTTTCCAGAGAATGGTATCGAGAAAAAGATAATCTTGAAGTAATTGAGTCATTAGAAAAGGAGTTTGGAGATTTTTATAGGATTCCAGAAGGTGGGACAAATAAACTTGCAGTAAAAGGATGTGAAGAGATTTTAACGCAAAATGATACTAATTTTGATGTAATATGTACTTGTGTGGGTACTGGAGGAACTATTGCAGGAATTATTAATTCTGCACAAAGCGACCAAAGAGTTATTGGTTTTCCAGCATTGAAGGGTGATTTTTTAAAAAAAGATATTTGTAAATTTGTTGAAAATTCTAATTGGGATTTAGAAACAAACTATAATTTTGGTGGCTACAGTAAGGTATCTAAAATACTAGTAGAGTTTATAAATGATTTTAAATCAAAAACAACTATTCCTTTAGATCCTGTTTATACAGGAAAAATGATGTACGGAATTTTAGATATGATTTCTAAAGATTATTTTAAAAAAGGAACAAAAATATTAGCCATCCATACTGGAGGTTTACAAGGAATTGAAGGAATGAATATCCTATTGAAAAAGAAAAATTTACCATTATTAAAATTATGATGAAGAAAATTGTATTACTGGTTGTACTTGTTTTTTTTGCTGCATGTAAATCAAATAAACGAACTGTTTCAAAAACAAAAAGACCAACCACTCAAGTCAAAGAAACAACCAAGGATGAACTTACTGAAGTAAAAACAGAAGGTGGAAATTTCTATATACTTCCCGAAGATTCTGGTAAGTTCATAGAATTTCCTATCAACTCAATTCAAGAATACATAGAAACATTTTCTGAAATTGCGCAATCTGAAATGAAAGCTTATGGAATACCGGCCAGTATCACATTGGCTCAAGGTATTTTGGAGAGTGGCGCTGGGCGAGGTGCATTAGTAAAAAAAACCAATAACCATTTTGGAATTAAATGCCATACAGGTTGGGATGGTGATTATGATTTTCATGATGATGATGAAAAAGGGGAGTGTTTTAGGAAGTACAATCATCCCATGTATTCTTTCAGAGATCACAGTATTTTTCTAACCTCACGTTCGCGCTATGCTTCTTTGTTTGATTTACGTAATGATGATTACAAAGGATGGGCAAAAGGTTTAAAAGATGCTGGCTATGCAACAGATCGTAAATACCCCAATAAATTAATTTCTTTTATTGAACAATACCAATTGTATAAGTATGATAAAATGCTTCAGAATCAAGGATATACAGAGAATAAAACGCCTAAAGAATATGAATATAAAACCCATACAGTACAAAAGGGAGATACATTGTATTCAATTTCAAGAGAATATTTTGTTTCTGTTGATGAATTAATGAAAATGAATAAAATGAATAACAGTAATTTGTCAATAGGGCAAAAAATTGTTGTAAAATCTTTAAAGAAATAGATTATTTAGAATGCTATACAAAAGAAGTAGTGCTCTTTTCGAAGAAGCCCAAGAGTATATTCCAGGTGGAGTAAACTCACCAGTAAGAGCCTTTAAGGCGGTTGGTGGAACCCCGATTTTTGTAAAAGAGGCAAAAGGAGCCTATTTAATTGATGAAGATGGGAATAAACTAATTGATTATATAGCATCATGGGGCCCATTAATTTTAGGCCATGCTTATGAACCAGTTTTAAATGCTGTAATTGAGAAAGCAAAAAAAGGAACTTCTTTTGGGATGCCTACAGAGATTGAAACTGAGCTAGCAAAATTAGCAGTTTCTATGGTTCCGAATATTGATAAAATTAGATTTGTAAATAGCGGAACTGAAGCATGTATGAGTGCTGTTCGTTTGGCACGTGGGTATACCGGAAAAGATAAAATAATCAAATTTTCGGGTTGTTATCATGGTCATTCCGATTCTTTTTTAATTCAAGCTGGTAGCGGAGCAGTAACTTTCGGAAGCCCCAATAGTCCAGGTGTTACACAAGGTACAGCAAAAGATACATTATTAGCAAATTATAATGATTTAGAAAGTGTGCAAGCACTTATTGATGCTAATAAACGTGAAATTGCTGCAGTTATCATTGAACCTGTTGCAGGAAATATGGGATGTATTATTCCACAAGAAGATTTTATTAAAGGTTTAAGAGAATTGTGTACTAAAGAAGGTATTCTTTTGATTTTTGATGAGGTTATGACTGGTTTTCGATTGGGTAGAGGAGGAGCTCAAGAAGTGTTAGGTGTTGATGCCGATATCGTAACTTTTGGAAAAGTCATCGGCGGTGGTCTCCCAGTAGGAGCTTTTGCTGCTCGTAAAGAAATAATGAATTTTCTAGCCCCAGAAGGACCTGTTTATCAAGCAGGAACGCTTAGTGGAAATCCGTTAGCCATGAGTGCAGGTTTGGCTATGCTGACAGCATTAAATAAAAATCCTAATATCTTCAGAAGCTTAGCCGATAAAACAGCATATCTTCATAAAGGATTAGAAAAAGTGTTGAAAAATCATGGTATTCCACACCAAATAAATAGATTTGGGAGTATGATTTCATTACATTTTACAGCAGAACCTGTTGTTGATTTTGCTTCTTCAGCAAAAGGAAATAACGAAACATTTAAAAAGTATTTTCATGGAATGTTACGTAAAGGTATTTATTTACCTCCTAGTGCTTTTGAGAGTTATTTTTTAAATGATGCACTTTCTTATGAAGATCTTGATGTTACTATTATGGCTTTAGAAAGTATTGTAGATGAGTTAAAATAATTTTAAGCTATAAGAATTAATCTAAAGACAGGTAATTAGTCTCTTTTTAGTTTACAATCAAATAACCTATTCTTAAACTAAGATTGTAAATTACGTCTTTTTAATTTACAATCTTTGATAGCACATTAATTGCTATGAATGAGAATTAGGTTCGTTTCTATTCCGAAAACAGGTATTTATTTTATAATGAATCCCTATTCGGGAAACTTCACGACTTTAAAATTTAAAAATAAAACCTTTTTTTATTAAAATAATTGAGTTGTGATGAAAGTACTTTATGCAATTCAAGGAACTGGTAATGGGCATTTAAGCAGAGCTCGCGATATCATTCCTATTCTTAAAAAGAAAAACATAGAACTAGATATTCTATTAAGCGGTACTCAGGCAGATATAGATATTCCGTACCCAATTAGCTATCAGCTTAAAGGATTGAGCTTCATTTTTGGAAAAAAAGGAGGCGTAGATATTTGGAAAACTTATATACGAGCTAAATCAAGAAGACTTCAAAAAGAAATAAAAAGCTTGCCTATTGAAAGTTATGATTTGATTATTAATGATTTTGAACCAGTATCTGCTTGGGCATGTAAACTTAAAAATATTCCTTGCATAAGTTTAAGTCATCAGTCTGCTGTTTTGATGAAAGGAAGCCCAAAACCAAAAAAGATAGATGCTATGGGGCAACTTATTTTAAAAAAATATGCGCCATCTACAAAACAATATGGTTTTCATTTCAAAAAGTACAATGAAAATATTTTCACTCCAGTAATTCGCCAAGATATTCGAAACGCAAAGGTTGAAGATAAGGATCATTATACCGTTTACTTACCATCATACAGTGATGAGAAAATACTGAAAATTTTATCTAAAATTAAGTTTGTAAAGTGGGAAGTGTTTTCAAAACATCATAAAAAGACCATTAGGAATGATATGATTACCATTAAACCTATTACAAATGATGCTTTTATTGCTAGTATGGTAAGTAGTAAAGGTGTTTTGTGTGGCGCAGGATTTGAAACTCCTGCGGAGGCTTTATTTCTTCAAAAAAAATTAATGGTAATCCCTATGAAAGGGCAATATGAACAGCAATGTAATGCAGCCGCATTAAAAGAAATGGGAGTTTCAGTAATTAGTTCACTAAAATCTAAATATATAAATGATATAAAAGAGTGGATTGGAAGTGATAAGAAAATACAAGTTGATTATCCTGATATAACAGAAGAAATAATTGATAGATTACTACAAGAAATTTAAAGAGTAAATAGGCAATCAACTGTTATGAGTGATAAAAATACTTCTAAGAAAAGTAAATTTACAAGCAAAAAATTTGGAGAAGATTTTGTTTGGGGTGTTTCAGTAGCAGCTTATCAGATAGAAGGAGCTCATGATAAGCATGATAAAGGGCCATCAATTTGGGATAATTTTACTTCAAAAAAAGGAGTTATCCATGAAAATCAAAATGCACGTATAACTTGTGATTTTTATCATAATTATAAACATGATATTCTTTTACTAAAATCAATGAATATTTCTGATTTTAGATTCTCATTGTCTTGGTCTAGAATTATACCAGATGGAATGGGTAAGGTGAGTGAAAAAGGAGTAGCTTTTTATAATGATGTAATTGATTTTTGTTTGGAAAATTCCATAACACCATGGGTTACTTTATACCATTGGGATTTGCCGCAAGTTTTAGAAGATAAAGGTGGTTGGACAAATCGTGAAATAATAAATTGGTTCGAAAATTTTGCCGAAGTATGTGCTCTTAAATTTGGAGATAGAGTAAAGCATTGGATGGTTTTAAATGAACCTATGGTTTTTACAGGAGCTGGTTATTTTCTAGGAGTTCATGCTCCAGGAAAAAAGGGGTTAAGAAATTTTTTACCAGCGGTTCACCATGCTGTACTTTGTCAAGCTATTGGTGGTAGAGTATTACGAAACTTGGTTGTAGATGCTATTATTGGGACCACTTTTTCATGTTCCTATATTACTCCAATTGATAGAAAAAGAAAAAACATTGAAGCTGCAAAAAAAGCTGATGCACTATTAAATCGTCTTTTTATTGAACCTTCTTTGGGTATGGGATATCCTTACGAGTCAGCCCCTGTTTTAAAAAAGATAAACGCCTATATGAAGCCTCAAGATATTAAAGATTCTGTATTTGAATTTGATTTTATAGGCATTCAAAACTATACAAGAGAAGTTGTTAAGCATAGTTATTTTGTTCCTTATTTAAGTGCCAAAATAATTGATGCTAGACAGAGAAATGTAAATACTACTTTAATGAATTGGGAAGTGTACCCGAAAAGTATTTATAAAATGATTAAAAAGTTTAATACTTACAAAGGAGTTAAAAAAATTATCATTACTGAAAATGGAGCAGCATTTGAGGATTTTCTTGAAAATGGTGTTGTTAATGATATTCAAAGAACGACCTTTTTAAAAAGATATCTAAAGCAAGTATTTAAAGCAAAAGAGAAAGGCTTAAAAATAGATGGGTATTTTGTATGGACACTAATGGATAATTTTGAATGGGCTGAAGGCTATTTTCCTCGTTTTGGTTTGGTATATGTAGATTTTTTGACGCAAAAAAGAATCATAAAAGCCTCAGGGAAGTGGTATGCTAAATTTTTAATGAAATTATAAAAAAAGCCGATTAAATATCGGCTTTTAAATCAACTCAATAAATATAAATACTATTATTTATTTTCTTTTTTCATTTTATGCATTCTATCCACTTCTATTTTCTCACCTCTTTTTCTCTCATACATCCCCATTCTTTTTTTACTCATCTTTTCCCATTTTTCAAACTGCTCATTAGTTAAAATAGATTTCATTTTCTTTTTTTGAGCAATTTGGTGGTCTAACATTTTATTTTGCATTACAAATCGATCATCGGAAGTCATTTTTTTTGTTTCACCATTTTCCATAGCTTTTTTATGAGCTTCCATTTTTGATTTTCTTGCGTTTGCATTTTCAAGATTCAATTGGTATATTTTTGTTTGTTGACTTTCATTTAGATCTAAATCTAAAGTCATTCGTTTAGTAGAAAGAGTTGCAAACTGTTCAGGATTGATCTCTTTGATTTCTCTTTTTTGTGCGATAGTATTAAATCCTATGAATAGTACTAAGATTAAGATTACTTTTTTCATGTTGCTTCTTTTTAAGATTATTTACTTTAGGACTATCTATTTTTTAAATGGTTTAAAAATTAATCTTTATTTAACTACTTGCAAAATTGCAAAAGCTGCAAATAAATGTTGGCTTATATGCAGCTTTTATAAAATAATAACAATTAAATTAGTTCTATTTTTTTTTGATTATTTTATAAATTCATTCCCCCTGATGCTTCAATACGTTGCCCGTTAATCCAACGTGCATCTTCAGTGCATAAAAATGCTACAATGCCACCAATATCATCTGGTAAGCCTGCGCGACCTAAAGCAGTAATGCTCGCTACCATTTTGTTTGTATCCTTGTCGTCTCTTACATGGCCGTTTCCAAAATCTGTTTCTATTGCTCCTGGAGCTACAACATTTGCGGTAATACCGCGATGTCCAAGCTCTTTAGCTAAATATCTTGTAAGTACTTCAATAGCACCTTTCATAGATGCATAAGTTGACGATCCTGGTATAGAAAACCGTGCAAGACCAGACGAAATGTTTATAACGCGTCCTCCATCATTCATATAGGCTAATGCTTTTTGTGTTAAAAAAAACACTCCTTTATAATGTATGTTTAAAATATCATCAAATTGCTTCTCAGTTGTTTCTGTAAAAGGTGCGTAAAGTGCAGTACCTGCATTATTGATAAGAAAATCAAAATTTGAACTTCCTGTTTTCTCTTTTAAATGTTCAGTTACTTTTTTAAAGAAAGCATCAAATGATTGTATATTTCCAGTATCTAATTTGAATGCAATTGCTTTTTGACCAATAGATTTAATTTCAGAAACAACCTCATTTGCCTTTTCTTCATTACTATTATAAGTTAGTATTAGATCGATTCCTCTTTTTGCAAGATTAATTGCCATATTTCTGCCTAATCCACGACTTCCTCCAGTTACTATTGCTATTTTGTTTGTCATTTTTTCCATCATTTAATTATTAATATTTATTATGATAATTTGATGGTACAAAGTTCTTTAATAAGGAGTGCTTTAGTTTGCAAACATCAATCTATAGTTTGCAAAATTCAAACATGTAACTTTATTGACGAAAGGCTAAAGGTGTTAAAGAGGTTCTTTTTTTAAAAAAGTTTGAAAAATGAGCAACTTCTTCAAACCCTAAGCTGAAAGCTATTTCAGAAATATTCCAATCTGTTTGTTTCATTAGAATTTTTGCTTCTTGTATGATTCGGTTACTAATAATATCTGTAGTGGTTTTGCCAGTATTCTCTTTTAAAACTTTATTTAGATAGTTTACATGAATGGCAAGTCTTTCTGCGTATTCTTTTGCTGTTCTTAATCTTAATTTTTGATGAGGAGATTCAATAGGAAACTGGCGTTCTAAAAGTTCTATAAATAAAGATACTACTCGTTTTGAAGCATTTTGTTTAGAATGTGTACTAGTTGCTGGTTGTAATTTCTGCCCCGAATGAATAAGTTCTAAAACATAGTTGCGGAGTAAATCATATTTATATTCATAGTTAGATGCTATTTCTTTTTGCATTTTACTAAAAATAATTTCTAATTCATTTGCTTCATTATCACTTATTTCAAAAACAGGGTATCCGCCAGATTTAAAAATAGGAAGGTCATCTAGGATGATACCACTTTTATTTTTTATAAGAAATTCGTCAGTAAATACACAAAAAGATCCAGATTGATTTTCATCTTGGGGAATCCAATGATAAGGAACCTTAGGTGTTGCAAAAAGCAAAGCATTTTTATCTATATTGATTACCTTATCAGCATATTCAGCTTTATTTTTTCCCCTGATAAGACTAATTTTATAATAGGCTCTTCTGTTGTAGGGCATTACTTGTTTGCGTTTAACCTCTTTAATGGTTTCAGAAATATCAAACACATTAAAATGACCTATTTCTTTATGAATACCAGGCGGTAACAAGGTGTTAATTTCTTTACCTGTAAAATTTGCAGCTTCTTCGTAAAATTCATCAAGTGAAGTACTTTTAATTGTTTTCATTGCTACAGCTTTAATTTGCAAAATTCAAAGGTACTAAATGTTAACTAAATTAAAATTATCTGTTTTAATAAGAATTAATTATAAAAAAAGCAGGAAACATTGTTTCCTGCTTTTTTGAAATTTTCTTTTTAATATTTTTTAATTTTCTTCTAAGAGAACATCTTGAGTCGTGGTTAAATCTTCACCGTTATCTAGTTTTGTCATTTCTATTGAAACAATGCTAGAATTCTTAATTTCGTTTTCATGTTCTTCACTTTCTTCTATTTGATAACAAAATAATGCTGCTACAATAAAGCCTAATAAGAATAACGAACTTTTAATTTTCGGGGGCATAATAAATAATTTGGGTACTTAAAAGTAAGAAATTGCCTCTATTATTTATAATATTTGTTGTGAAAATGTATAATTATGTAGGTGAAAATTTAATTTACCATTATTAATGGTTGTTTTTTTAACTGCTAATGGATAAAAGACATTTAATTATCTCATAAATAAAAGTCTATTTTTAAAAAATAGTTTAGGTTTTCAAATTTATATACTCCCTAACACTACATATGAAATAACTAAAACAATTGTAACGTAGCATACCTCAATTGAAAAGGCCTATACATAAATCTTATCCAACTATACTTAATGTTTTTGATTTTCTTTAATAAACTTTATTAAAAAAAGTCATGAAAAAGATTATTCTTCAAATATCAATTATAGTATCACTTTGCATATTTGTATATGCCTGTGGGAAAGATGATGATGCTATTTTAGAACCTGCACCTACTATAATTGGCTTTAACCCTTCTTCTGGTATAGTTGGAACAGAAGTTACAATTATAGGAGAAAATTTTGGAATCACTCCTAACAAGAATGCTGTTAAATTTGGAGCTGTTACTGCTATTGTTAGTAGTGCTTCTACTTCAAAATTGGTCGTTACTGTACCTGTTGGCACTATAACCGATAGAATCAATGTAACTACTAATCAAATGACGGCGAATAGCCCTATTGCCTTTACTATTAAGAAAGTAATTATTGATGAAGATAATGATGATGACGAAGAGGAGGTTGTAGATCCTTTGATTCTAGTTTTAAATAACTTATCTCTCACTTTATACCCATACCCGACATATGTAACTACACTTGAAGTAACTACAGATATTGGAAATGAAACCGTAACTTGGAAAAGTAGTGATGAGACTCTAGCTACTGTGAATGCAAATGGAGAGGTGTTACCATTGGCAATAGGCGAAGTGATAATAACAGCAAATGTAGGAGAGGCTACAGCAGAGTGTGTTGTTACTATTAAAAATGGTCCAGTAACCAAATTAGAACTTAATAATACTACCATAGAGCTTCATCCAAACGAAGTTGCTAATCTTTCTGTTAGTACTTTAGAAGCGGAAGTTGCTGAGACTGGTGAAGTTGTATGGAGTTCTGATGATCCAAATATAGCACAAGTCGATGATCAAGGTAAAGTGACCGCACTTAGTGTTGGTGTTGCAATAATTAGTGCCGCAGTTGATAATGCTATTACTACTTGTACAGTTACTGTTAATGAGCCTATTCCAGGAATTCCCGATGTATATTTGGCGGGTTTTATAAGTAATGATGCTGATATAAGAGCGGCAGTAATTTGGAAAAACGGTGTCGTGGAAATGCTTCCTAGTAGTGACAATGTTAATGATGTTGAAGCATATTCAATATTTGTTAGTGGAGAGAATGTATATGTAGCTGGACATGATGGAGACTTAGCAATATTATGGAAAGACGGAATAGTCCAACAAACACTTACAGATGGATCTAATGCTGCTCAAGCATATTCTGTATTTGTAAATGGGAATGATGTATATGCAGCTGGAAATGATGGAAAGACAGCAATACTATGGAAGAATGGTGAGCTTTATGATCCAAATTCACCTGGTCTTACAGATGGAATGAATCAGGCTTATGCAAGATCTGTATATGTGCATAATGATAATGTATATGTAGCAGGGTATGAGAAGAATGGAAATGGTAAATATGTGGCAAAGCTGTGGATGAATGGTCAGATATTATATGAAAACCTTACAGATGGAAGTCAAAACGGTTATGCAAGATCAGTATACGTAACAGATGGCCATATATATGTAGCAGGTTATGAGAACAATGGTCAAGCCAATGTTGCAAAGGTATGGAAAGATGGGACAGTTATGCCTGATGATCTTACCGATGGGACAGAAAACGGTAATGGAATTTCCATATTTGTAACAGATGATGAGACTATATATGTAGCAGGTTATGAACGCGATGGAAATACGAATAAAGATGTAGCGAAACTATGGACGGTAGGAGATCCACAAGCTGAATCTTTTACTAATGCTGATCATGCCTATGGATATTCAGTATATGTAAATGAAGATGATGTGTACGTTGCAGGTTACGAAAAGAATGGAGATGGAGTCTATGAGCCAAGATTATGGAAGAATGGAATACAGACATATTCACTTAGTGATGGTACGACTAGAGCATATGCCTATTCAGTATTTGTAAGGTAAGAATATGATTTCAATGTAATTTTCAAAAGGGAAATAGCTTGTAAATAAAAACGCCCATGAGAATATAAACTCTCACGGGTGTTTCTTTTAATTGGATGCTTATTTGTTAAAATGATTGAATGATTCTTATTTTGGATCTAAAATCATATCGATACGCTCAACAGCATCTTGTAAGTGATATTTACTCATACTATCAGATGTTCTTCCAATAGCATTTCTAATATCTCTCTTAAGAATATTTAACTCGGCTCGTACTACCGATCTAATATCAGATTGACTTGTGTTTACTGAAGTAGATTTTACATATGGACTTGAGCCTCTTGAATTTTGTGATTCAGCAGTCATTAAATAAGCTAATCTATCAATGTGTGCTTTTTGTAAATTTCTACGATAGGTGTCTATTTTACTGCCTTTAGGAAGTTCAGACCAAATTCCATTACGTAAATCTTTCATCATCTCGGTTAATGAATAGGCTTCTTTACCATTTATAGTTTCATTTTCAATAATACGTGCCATTTTACCAAGGCTTAGAATATTATCTAAAGTTCTTACTTGAATAGAACGTAAACGTTCTATAGAACCTGAGTATTCAATTTTATTAAAAATATCTTGATCTAATAACCAAGCTGGGGTTTTGAATAATTCGTTTTGAACAAATATTAGGCTGTTTTTTTGACGCTCTTTAGCGACAGGAGTATATACTGCTCCTTCTTGACCAAATGCTTTATAGATCTCATAAACACCTCCAACATTATTAGAAACATGGCCCATGTAACGATTGTATTGAGCTAATACTTGTCCATATAATATGCCTAAATCTTCATAACTTTTGCCATCTTCAGCTATCCATGTTGCTAAATTTGGAACAATACGCTTTAAATTTGCAATACCATATGTACTTGCTTTTACAGCGTCATCGCCTAAATCTTCGGTTTGAGAACTAGGGTCTACAACATCGCCAGCTTGCTGATGCCCAAATCTATATAATGGATCTCCAGTATGTTTTAAAATCCAGCTATCTAAAATTGGTTTTTCATCTTCAGCATTTTTATCTAGTATAGGTCTATATCCCCAACTGATAGCATACTTATCGTAAATTCCTATTTCTGGCATTAATGCAACACCTTCATCACCTGGTTGTGCAACATAATTAAAACGAGCATAATCCATAATTGATGGTGCTGTTCCATATTTTTTTGTAAATGTAGCAGAACGTAAAGAATCTACTGGATAAGCAACACTACTTCCCATATTATGAGGCAGACCTAATGTATGTCCAACTTCATGAGATGATACAAAACGAATCAATCGGCCCATTACCTCATTTTTGAAAGCAACACCTCTGGCATCTTCATTTATAGCCGCAGTTTGTACAAAAAACCAGTTGCGTAGTAAACTCATCACATTATGATACCAATTGATATCAGATTCTAAAATCTCTCCAGTTCTTGGATCACTTACGTGAGGTCCATTTGCATTCGGAATAGGAGAAGCTAAATACCTAACAACAGAATATCGTACATCTTCAGGAGACCATTCTGGATCTTCTTCTACAGTTGGCGGATCTTTTGCAATAATTGCATTTTTAAACCCAGCAGCTTCAAAAGCAACTTGCCAATCTTCAATACCTTTTTTA
>TARA_R110002051_G_scaffold68973_1_pt1 | contig 25544 bp, 26 predicted proteins | sample TARA_R110002051 | Tara Oceans TARA_R110002051 (sample SAMEA4397023) | marine metagenome | biome: Polar Biome; feature: [MES] marine water layer (ENVO:01000295) within the mesopelagic zone...; material: water (ENVO:00002006), including particulate matter (ENVO:01000060) such as......
GGGCGGCCACGCATGGCGGCGCGCGAGCCAGGGTAATTGACGTTGGAATGGGTGCCTGTCACCATTTATTTTGAAATAGGTGCCTGTCACCATTTATTTTTGGCGAAGGTGCGCACGCCATCGCCGGTCATATTGTAGCGACCGTCATAGGTCGGTGCTGTCTGGCCGGTGACGCTGGTGATCCGGTTGAGGCCATCCGTGCCATAGATCAGGTCAAGATTGACATGTCCGGTCCAGGCATAGGCATCATTGGAAGCGCTGCGCGTGGCGATCTGGCCGGCCGGGTTATAAGTAAAGCTCGTGGTCTGATCGCTCGTGGTGCCTGCCAGATTGTGCGTCAGTGTGCTCAGACGCGAGGCGTTGTCGAATGCATAGCTTGTGGTAACGCCATTACCGCGCGTGATCGAGGTGCGGCGGCGTCACGACCGCTGCGGTCGCGTCGCGGCGGAAGGGTGGATCGGTGTTGGGCTGTGGGGACGGACAGGGATTGATGAATACCGCCGACTATTCTCAATGACCGTCACTCACGGACGGGGTGCAGCCTATTGCGTCTGTCCCGGTACTCACACGGTCTATTTGCTATCGTCCTCGCTATCGTGATCGATAAATGGTTTGAGGCCAAGCACCCAGAAAACGATCACAGCTAAAATTGGAGTTATACCAAAAATAACGTTGTCGTATTCACCAAATACTCCAAGATGAAACCACACGTTTATTGACGATGCCACAACCAATACAATCAAAACTATCGTCAAAACCCGTTTCTGCCCACTCGTCAATACCATTTTAAGAGGTTTCATGTGCGGTCATCCTACGTTTCGCAATATTGGTGGCTGCTGGGTACTGCAAGGCTCGTAAGGTTAAAGCCAAGGCCAGCGGGCACGACTAGGCCTGCTAAGTTATTATGAAGCAATCTACCCGATGCCGAAAGCGTGCTAACGGCTTTGAAGCCTCTGGCTCCCCAAGCCATGAAGCCCAACGCTCCCCCTGTGGCCAAGGATCCTGCTCCGAGGATCGCGTTCTGCGGCGTACCTCCACCTGCCCAATGTGCTGCGGCGGAGACCAAGTATGCGCCTCCTCCTACGAGCCCAACCACGGTCGCGGCCACAAATAATGTAGGCGCGGTAACTGTCGTTGCTCCCATTACAAGCGCGACTGTCCCAAGGACCGCAGCTCCTGCGCCGACCCTCCCAAGGACATCTCCAGCATCGGCAAGGAAATTCCCAGCAGTCATCAGATCCACATTGCAGGGATTTGGGGGCTCCCGCTCATCCCCACGATTCCGACCACCGCCACCGCCGCCCGCACCATCCCCATCTGGACCGCTCGCAGACGGCCCCACAGGATTCGCCCAGTTCAAATAAAGGAAAATACGCCGCGGGTAGGACACGCAATGGTGGGTGTGATTATCCGCATCTGCCGGGTCACACGCCAACCCCAACGGATCCCGCGCATTCACCGGATCCCCACCCACATAAGCATAGATATTCATCCCCCCTGCCTGACCGATCGGATCGGTCTGCATGAAGCGGCCGAGGCGGGGATTGTAGGCGCGGTTCTTGTAGTGATAGAGGCCGGTCTCTTCCAGCCAGACCTGCCCGGTATAGCCATAACGGCCACTGTTGGAGGCGCCGGGCAGGCCGTATTCGTCATAGCTGTTGGTGGCCGTGGCCGTACCCGAGGCATTGGTGAGCGCAACGATGGAACCACGCTCGTCGGCGATCAGCCATTCCGGAGTCGAGGTACCGGAACCGGTATAGTGAACCAGCGGTTCATCCGTGGCCGGACCATGGACATAGCGGTCCTGCAGCACGCCGCTGCCATTATATTCGGCGATCATGTCAACGCCGTCATAGAGGAAGCCGGTTGACACCGAACCGACCTGAAGCGTGCCCAACCGGCCCAGCGGATCGTAGGCCAATGTCACCCCGCCGGAGACTGAGGTCAGCCGGTTAGAATAATCATATCCGAAGGTGTGCGCGCCATCGCCGGTCATATTGCCGCGGTCGTCATAGACTGGTGCGGTCTGGCCGGTGACGCTGGTGATCTGATTGAGGCCATCGATGCCGTAGAGCAGGTCCAGATTGACATGCCCGTTCCAGGCATAAGCATCGTTGGACGCGGCCCGGGTCGCGATCTGGCCGGCCGGATTATAGGTGAAGCTCGTCGTCACATCGTTCGTCGTGCCGGCGAGATTTTGCGTCAGCGTGCTCAGCCGCGAAGCGCTGTTGAAAGCATAGGTCGTTGTGACACCGTTTCCGCGGGTGATAGCGGTGCGGCGGCCCTGATTGTCGTAGGTGAAGCTGGCGAGCAGGGTTGAGCCGGCGCCTTGACGGATCGCCGTGACTGCGCCAGCGACATCGTGGTCATAGGTGACATAGAAGGCATCCGGCCAGGTCATCCGCGTACGTCGACCGGCGACATCGTATTGATAGGACACCGCGCCGTGCGCACCGCTCTGCGTCACCATCCGGCCAAGCGCGTCATAGGTCTGGCTCGTGGTCTGGCTGCCGGCGACAACGCTGAGCACCCGGCCAAGCAGGTCATAGGTATAGGTTTCGTCGCTTTGCCCCGACGGCGCGTCGACATTGGTGACCCGGCCAAGATTGTCATAGGTGTAGAAGAATTGCTGATTGGTCCGCACCCGCCGATTGGCGAGACGGCCATAGACATCATAGGTATAGATCTCGTCATCACTGCCCGTATTGGTGCCCGGCGTGGTCGGGCTGGGGTATTCAATCGAGGCGAGCCGGTCGAAACCGTCGCGCAGATACTGGGTGCGATTGCCTTCGCCATCGGTCAGGCTGACCAGCTGGCCATTATTGCTGTAGGCACGCGTTGCCTCGACGATCGGATCAACGCCATAGCCGCTGGTCGTGGTGAGGGCGCGGCCGAGCAGATCATAGGTATTGCGGCTGATACGGTCTGGCCCGTAAGAGCCCGCCGTGGCCGGCGTGCAGGCCGAGCTGGGCGGGGAAGCCCAGGTGGCGGCATTCATCCGCTGCGCGACACAATCAATCCGTCCGGCGCTGTTGTAGGAATACTGGATCAGCGCCTGGACCGAGCTGGCCCCGTTGATCAGACGCGCCTGGGCGGCGCGCCCGGCCGCATCATAGACCACTTCCTGCCGGTCGATCAGGGCGAAGGCGGACCAAGCCGCATCAGACTGGCTGGTCACGGTGCCAAACTCGACCTTGGTCGGCTGGCCATCGGAATTATAGGTGGTGCGCTGGGCGGGATAGGCGAGCGAGCCGGTGCCATCGGGATCGGGTCCGACCTGGCCGATCATCTGGCGCGCATTGTCATAGCGATAGCGCGTCGTATCGGCGGTGCCCGAAAGCGGGCCATCGACGGTCAGCAGATTGCGGACATGGTCATAGGCCAGCGTGGTGGTCGCGATCAGCGTGTTATTGCCGGCTTGGGCGGTGGCGGTAACCGGGACAAGATTATTGGCCACGCCGGTCGCGCCATAAGCGACGATGGTGCGTTGTTCGTTGGCGGTATTGATACAGCTTGGCGATGTGCCGCTGGAGCAGGTCGAGGATTGGGTCGGCAGATAGACCGGCGTGGCCGCCTGGATGATGCTCGAGGAGGTGCGCTTGTACCAGGCATAGAGCGGGGCATAGGTGATGCGCGTCTGCGGCCGGTCGCCGCTGCCGACCGGCGCACTGCCGGACGGCGCCGGCGCAGTTGCGGTCAGCACGCCGCCATGGGTCGGATCATAGGTGAAATCAGTTCTGCGCCCGGCCGCATCGGTCACCGATATCGGCTGATTGCAGGTGCGCGGGTTTGAGCAGCTGGCAGGATAAGCAGCGCTCGTCGTGATCGTGGTCAGACCGGAACCGGGTTTGGCAACCTGGCTCACCGCGGTGACATTGCTACGGCTGTCATAGCTGTATTCCGTATAATTACCTTCCGGCGCGGTCACGCGCGACAGACGCAATGAGGCGTCATAGGTGAAGAGTGTCCGCTTGCCGAGCGCATCCTCGGTCGCGCTGACCAGGCCCGTCGCCAGGCTGGATTCGACCTTGGTGCTCCCGCCGCCGGGATTGGTCACCGTCATGGTGCGGGTCGAACCGCCATTGACGGCGCTATAGCCCCAGCTCAGCCCGTCGAGATTGATCGCCGTCACCAGCTGATTGCTGTCATAGCTGACCGTGACATTGTCCGAAGCACTGCCCGGCCGGCGTATGCCGGTCACATTGCCGGCCGTATTGACGGTGAAGCGGGTGACGCGTCCGAGCACATCGGTATAGGTGCGGCTCGTCGAGCTCAGCTCCGCGACGGCAAGGTAGGGCCAAGTCTGGCTGTAGGAGCAGGCATTGGCGGTCGGTGAGCAGTAATCGACGGCATTATTGAGCAAGGTGGCGCGGTCCATCCGCGTCCAGGCGCCGAGATCGATGAAATTGGTCGGCGTGGCATCGCGGCCGTAATCCATATGCAGCTGATAGCCGCGATTGGAGGTCACAGATTGCAGACGGTAGGTGGTCCATGTCTTGACGATCGGATTACCCCAGGGATTCTGGATCGTCGTGTTGAACGTGGTGCTGGCATAATGATAATCGAGCCGGTCGCCATTGGGCATGGTCAGCGAAACAATATTGGCGACATCACCGCCATAGATCGGATTATTGCCGATCAGGCCGGTCGATAATACGGCGACAGCACCCGATGGCGAGGTGTAGGTGTATTGGTAAGGCGATCCGGAGGCGACCAGCGTCGAGCCATCGGCATGGACCGGTTGCCATTGCCCCCCCGACAACCCAAACAGTGTCGCCTCCCCCATCACAGTGACGAGCAGTCGGGTCGTCCCACCGTACGGCACGACCGTAACCGTGCCCATCACATCATGGCGCCAGTCATCACCGATATAGGTCTGGCCATAGGACAGGCCGCCGCCCGGCGCACCGATCGAGATAACCGGCGAATGCGCGGTGAAATTCGCCTCAACCAGGTCGACACCCGTGGGATCCGTTACCGGCACGTCGAGCGGCACAGCGCCGCCACCCACGGGAGGCGGCGCGCCCCCGCCGCCAGGCTGCAGTGCCAGACCAGCCCCGGTCAGCGCCAGCGCGCAGGCAAAACCGGACACAATGGATGAGATGGTAAATTTCGGCATGGCGGTTGCCCCGGGCTAGCTGGCGGAGTTTTGTGAAGGAATTCAGACGAGATCGGAGCGGCGTCAGGCGCCGGTCGTCTTCTTCTCGATGCGATTGCCGGCATCGTCATACGTATAATCCGTCGTGACGCCGTTATTGACCGAGCCGGAATGGACAACCTTGATGACGCGGCCATGCGCGTCATAGGTATAGGTCACAGTCTCGGTCGCGAAGGCGGGCGCGGACAATGTCAGCACCCCCGCAATAACCAGAAAAAATCGCATGCAATCCCCCTTGGTTTAGTCAAACCCCACATCAAAGGTTGCGCGAAACAACCGGTAATGCACGCTGTGGATGATGGTAAACACAAGCGGGATACTCAATCAACACGAATTTTGCGACCGAGCACCCGTTGAGCGTTTAACCCTGCGCACGCTTGAAAACTAATTTCGCTGGTGGGAACTCGCCGCTGCGTTGGCCGCACGAACACCAACCCAAACTTGAGGTGTTTTCCAGTCTCAGGTGGTCAATTCGACGAGTCCCGAGGCGAATTCCCGAGCCCACGAGGCACCTCCCCCAAAGAAGGCTTCGCGCCGCCTGCCAAAGCCAGACTGCGTACAAGGTTCTACCACTCGGTGCGTGAAGGCCTGTGAGCCTCGCTACGAAGGCACGGCCGCTCCTCCCCCACACCCCCCTTTGCCGGAAGACCAACCTCCAGCCAAAACGTTCCACGTTGTGCTGAGCCACGGTTTGAGAATCGACACCTAGGCGAGCGGGGCGTTGTTCCAAATCCAGACCACCGCAATGCCGAAGGCCAAAAAGGGACCAAAGGCTATCCGTGTCTTGGCGGACAATGTGATGGCACCGGCAAGTCGCGCGGTGAGCACGAAAATCAACGCACTCGCGCTGGCCAACAACAGGATATAGGGCAAGGCGATCAGGCCGCACCAAGCGCCTGCCGCCGCAAACAGTTTCGCGTCGCCTCGCCCGAGACCATCCGCGCCGCGCACGCGTCTATAGCCAATTTCCATCGCGACCATGCTGGCATAACCAATGGCGGCGCCGGAAACTCCCGACCATAGAGGCATCCCGTTGAGAAAACCGGCGATCAAGCCGAAAACCATCAAGGGCAGCGTGAGGATGTCGGGCAGGCGCTGTTCGCGAGCGTCGATGAAGGCAAGCGCGGACAGCATGGTGAACAGCACGGCGCCGCTGATGATTAACGATGGTGATGAGAATATAGGCAAGCTCATTTATGTAAGACTTTTTCCGTAGGGCTGCTCTGAAGAACAGCAGAGTTTGGCCGTGGAGCATACCGTCCATGGTCGGCGCTGCCAGGTGTCGTTTCTCGATGGTGGTGAAGAACCGCGCGAGAGCACGTACTCGCTGGTCCTGGAATACGCGCGTCACCGGGTCTTATAGGCGGCCATTTTGCCGTCGATCTGAGCGAGTTCGGCAGGATCGGGATACCTTCCATCCTCCCATTTGCGGACGCTGCGCTCATTCTTGCCCAACCATTTCGCCATTCGCTCCAGCGACCAGCGACGCTGCGCGCGAAACCGATAGAGCCTCGCGTCGAATGAACCGTCCGGCAACCAGCTATCGTCTGGGAGAAAATCGATCAGAGCCGGAATATACTTTACGCGGCTCATACTCGCCCCGCTCCCACAACCCAACTACCCCCCGATGGACATTGAGGATTTCAGCGACCTCATGCTTGTGCAGGCCCAGGCTTTTACGGCGTCAACGTAACAGGTCAGGCAATCCCTTTTCGGGCGTCCGCGCCGCCGCTGGACTAGCGGCGATCAGCGTCATCCGCGCGTTCGGGAAACAAGGTGCAGCAACCAATGTGTTCTGCATATAAGCCCGGGCCGTCTGAGAGCGCCTTGTGCGCCAGCCTGCGCCTCGCGTGGGCTGGCGCAAGGCGTTTTCCGCCCACTTTGGGCACATTCAGCGATTGCGTTGCCGGCGGATAGAGCGGCAAATACCACCAACGGTTCATGCGGCACGTAGGTGAGCGAGACCGCGATATGGACCCGCTCTCGAGGGCCTGAGATCTCGATTGGGCGAATTCAGCAAAGTCGGCAGACGGCTTGGAGCGAGCGATGAATACGAGGTCCGAACACAATGTGCTGGTATTGCAGGGCGGCGGTGCGCTCGGTGCTTACCAGGCTGGCGCTTTCGAGGCGTTGTTCGCCAGCGGGCGACGCACCGAGTGGGTGGCGGGCGTGTCGATCGGCGCCATCAATGCCGTGTTGATTGCCGGAAATCCGCCGGAACATCGGGTCGACCGGCTTCGCGCCTTCTGGGATATGGTTTCGTCCGGCAGCACCGAAATGCCTTTTATCGCCGATCTGATGCCGCGCGGATTCTACAACGAGATGAGCGCCAATGCGACGATGGCACAGGGGGTGTCCGGGTTCTTTTCGCCGCGTTTTCCGCCCGCGGCCCTGATGCCCGCCGGCACTGCCGACGCCAGCAGTTTTTATGATACGGCACCGCTACGCAAAACGCTGCTGGAACTGGCAGATTTTGACTATCTCAACACGGGTGCCGTCCGGCTCTCGACCGGCGCGGTCAATGTTGAAACCGGCAATATGACCTGGTTTGACAACTCGAAACAGACGATCACACCCGAACATATCATGGCCAGCGGGGCCTTGCCGCCGGGCTTTCCAGCCATCGAGATCGACGGGCAATATTACTGGGACGGTGGCTTGGTGTCGAACACGCCGCTGCAATATGTCTACGACGAACGGCAATCCGAGGATTTGTGCATCTTCCAGGTCGATCTGTTCAATGCCCGCGGCAAGATCCCGGCGTCGATCTGGGACATCGAGGCGCGGACCAAGGATATTCGTTTTTCCAGCCGGACCCGTCTGAACACCGATCTTCTGTGCGACATGCATCTGACGCGCACGGCCGGCAAACGGCTCTATGACAAGCTTCCGCCCGAATTGCGCGATGACCCCGATGCGCGCGCATTATTGTCCAATGACAATGATCCCAATCTCACCATCGCCCACCTGATCTATCGACAGACCCGACATGAAAGCCGGTCAAAGGATTACGAGTTTTCACGCGCCTCGATGCATGACCACTGGCAGGCCGGCCAACACGACGTCGCGACCACGCTGAATCACCCGGACTGGTTGGCGCGTCACACGGACGACGAGATGAGCGCCCATATCCGGGTTTTTGATCTAACCAGAGCGCAGGCAAAACAACAGCCTGCCTGAAGGAAGCTGCACATGGACCTGAAACAGATCCGCAACACCGCCTTTGCGATGCCGCTGACCAATCCGTCCTATCCGCCAGGGCCCTACAGATTCGTCGACCGCGAATACATGATTATCAGCTACCGCACCGATATGGACGCGCTGCGGGCCGTGGTGCCCGAACCGCTGGAAGTCCTCGAACCCGTCGTGAAATACGAATTCATTCGGATGCCGGATTCGACCGGCTTCGGCGACTACACCGAGTCCGGGCAGGTCATTCCGGTCAGCTTTGAAGGCCGCAAGGGTGGTTATGTCCACTCAATGTACCTCAATGATGAAAGCCCGATTGCCGGCGGACGGGAGATCTGGGGCTTCCCCAAGAAACTGGCGGAACCTTGCCTGCATGTGGAAAAAAATGTGCTGGTCGGCACCCTCGACGTCGGCTCGATCCAGGTGGCCAGCGGCACCATGGGCTACAAGCACCGCGAGATCGACCACGACACGGTACTTCAAAGCCTGCTCACGCCGAGTTTCCTGCTGAAGATTATCCCGGATGTCGACTGCTCGCCGCGCATCTGCGAACTGGTCGAATATTATCTCGAGGATGTCACGGTGAAGGGGGCCTGGAGTGGCCCGGCCGGGCTCGAGCTGCACAGTCATGCTCTGGCGCCGGTGGCCGACCTGCCGGTGCTTGAGGTCTTGTCGGCCACACATATTCTGACGGATCTCACGATTGGGCTCGGAAAAGTCGTTCATGATTACATACCGCATTTCAAGTGAGCCGCCGCACCTGGTGCCGGCCGGCCCCTAACCGAAGATCAGAAAAGGACCCGTCATGGATTTGAATGGAAAAGTTTGCATCATCACCGGTGCTGCGCGCGGGATCGGCGCCGAGATCGCCAAACGCTATGTGCGCTCGGGCGCACGGGTCGCGATTGCCGATCTGGCGCTGGACGCAGCCGAGGCAACGGCCGCCGAACTGACTCGGATGGGCCCGGGAGAAGCAATCGGCGTCGCGATGAACGTCACCGACGAGGCGGCGGTCAATGCCGGTGTTCTCAAGGTGGTGGACCATTGGGGCGGCGTCGATGTGCTGGTGTCGAATGCCGGCATCCAGATCGTGCATGAATTACAAGATTTTCCCTTTGATGACTGGAAGAAACTGCTCTCGATCCATCTCGATGGCGCCTTCCTGACCAGCAAGGCCTGCCTGCCACATATGTACAAGGCCGGATCCGGCGCGATCATCTTCATGGGCTCGGTCCACTCCAAGGAAGCCTCGCCGCTGAAATCGGCCTATGTCACCGCCAAGCACGGGCTTTTGGGCCTGGCCCGTGTGATCGCCAAGGAGGGCGCGGCGCATGGAGTGCGGACCAACGTCATTTGTCCCGGCTTCGTTAAAACCCCCTTGGTCGAAAAGCAGATCCCCGAACAGGCAAAGGAATTGGGCATTTCCGAGGAAGAGGTCGTCAACCGGATCATGCTGGGCGGCACAGTCGACAAGGAATTCACCACCGTCGAGGACGTCGCCGAGATTGCGCACCTCTTCGCCGCCTTCCCGACCAACGCGCTAACCGGTCAGTCGATGGTCGTCAGCCACGGCTGGTTCATGGAATGATCCGGTGACCGCAGGAAACGGGCGAAAATGAACCGGACCGATATCGAGGTCCGAGCCTTCGGTTCGGCCCGCATCCTGTTTGGTATTGGCTGACTGAGCGACGCCCGGGATAATTGGCAGCCGGCTTTTGCCTGCGCACTTGCCAGAGACCTCGTGTGCGCTGTCCCAGGCGAGCTTGTAGCGGTTGAAGCCCGGATCGGGTGCTGGCTGACTGTGGTCAAGATCGGCACGGTTCTGTTCGCCTCTGTCAGTAAAACAGATACGCGTCCTTTAATTTTTGAGATTTGTTCCCTATATTGGCTTTGTCAGCTTGCTGACTATGGCGATAAACGCGCTCGTAATAACCAGACCGGACCCGGGGGCAGTACCCGGCGGCTCCACCATTACCTTCAGCTTGTATTGGCAAGCGATTATGGGGCCGAAACAGGATCGACGGATGGGTAAAGGGGAATGCTTTTGCCCGGGTGAGGCCCGATACAGGCTCATTCTTAAAGTTGCCAATGACAACTTTGCTGAAGAAGTTCGTCTCGCTGCCTAGTCAGCGCGTCTAATTTCGCACTAAACTCCTGGGTGTTCGCACGCTCAGGCGGGGTTCGGAGGCACCTGGCAACAGAAGCCTCCACTTATCTCCCACATTGCTGGCCATCCTGCATCGCCCCCGTAACCAGCGCCTCGACCGGGCCAGACCTTGACGCATGGTCCCAGCGCCCCGCTAGATAGGGTTTACCCGCGCGGCGCAGGAGCCAGAATTGACCCCGACCCAGCCACCTGCCACGCCCGGCCACGGCGTCTGCGCCAATTGCAGCGCGCCACTGCAAGGCCCTTTTTGCGCGGCCTGCGGCCAGTCGGAAGCCGATTTGCGCCGGCCCGCTCTGTCGCTGGTTACCGATTTTCTCGACGGCGCTATCTCTTGGGATGGCCGTTTCCTGACCACGTTGCGCGGCCTCTATACGCGGCCCGGCCGGGTCGCGCGCGATTATGTCGATGGCAAGCGCGTCCAGTTTTCCTCGCCGGTGCGATTTTATCTGATCATGACGCTGGCCTTCTTCGCGTTGAGCGCGGTGATCGGCATTCGGCCCGTCTCGATTACCCTCATCCCCGATGCCGCCACCATTCGCAATCAGACCGCCGAGGATATCGAGGCGAGACGTCAGGCTTGGGAAGTGATCGACGCAAGAGCAGGCAGTGCCGACGCCGGCCCGCGATTCACCTGCGGCGTGATGCCGGGCCCTGACGAAATCGCTGCCGATGGCAGCCTCGTCTTCGCCCGGGATTCCGGCATTAATGTCGGCCTCTTCGTGCGTGGCAGCTCCCCTGAAGGCCGCCGGCTCGACGCAGCCGCCGCGGACTGCTTCCGGGCAGCTCTGAGCTCCAATGGGGTCAGCTGGGTTGAGCGCATGGTGCTGGAGCGGGTGGTCATCGCGGCCATCCGGCACCCGGCAGCCTATGAAGCGCGCGCTGCGGCCATCGCCAGTCAGGCCTTCCTGTTGATGGTGGCCGCCTTTGCCGTGTTGAACATGGTCTTGCATCCCAAGCGGCGGGTGATCGAGCATATCGTCTATTCCCTGTACTGGAATGCCAGCATGGTGCCGGCTGTGCTGCTGATCATCCTGACCTTCAATCTCGGTGGAACCAGCATGCTCACGATCATCCCCCTCGCCGTGCTGGGGATTGCCATCCAGGTCTTCGCGGCCCTGCAGGAGCGCGCATTTTACGGCTCAAGCTGGATCGGCACGGTTCTGCGGCTGCCGCTCCTGTTGACGGGTTATGCGGCCGGCATGACCGCTATCCTGATCGGGTTGATCTGGCTGGGCGCGAGCTGAAGCAATTTCCCCTGACGGGCGCAATGCCGCAAACCCATTCCCCCACAACCGCGCCTTGTGCAGTTGAGCGACTAGAATCCGTTGACCTGCTCACGGCGTGAGTTACCTTTGCTGCAAGGGAAAAATGGGGACGTTCATGGCCAAGGATCTGATGCGCTACGACTTGATGGCGCAAGAGGCGCTGCGCGGCGTTGTGCGTCAGGCTCTGCTGCGAGCCGGCATGCCGCAAGGCCTGCCCGGCCCACACCATTTCTACATTACCTTCCGCACCCGCGCGCCGGGCGTCGATATCGACCCGTCCCTGCTCGAGAAATATCCCGACGAGATGACGATCGTGCTGGAACACCAGTTCTGGGATCTCGATGTCACCGAAACCGGATTCGAAGTGACGCTGAAATTCGGCGGCGTGCCGAAATATATCAAAATGCCCTATTCAGCCGTATCCCGTTTTCATGATCCCAGCGTCGGCTTTCACCTGCAATTCGACCAGACGCTTGCCAGCGATGCCCCGCCTGCCGATCATGGTCCGGGCTCGAAACCCGCACCCAAGGGCGCGCCGGCAGAGGGCGAGGCCGGACAGGTTGTCAGCCTCGACAGTTTCCGCAAGAAGTGATGGCCGGCCAGCGCCCGGTTGCACCCGATTTGAGCGACGGCCCGGTTCACCGGCTCGATGCTGAACAGATCCGCGCTCGCCTGACCGATATGACCAGCCTCGAGCATGCTGCAACGCTGCTGGGATTCCGCCTGCTCAATTTTTCCATCGATGAAGGCTGGCTTGAGGCCGAGTTCAATCCCTCTGTGCAGGTGTCCAATCTGCGCGGCGGCGTGCAGGGCGGCATGATGTGCGCCATGCTCGACGAGGTGATGTCGCTGGCCGTGCTGGTCGATCAGGGCTTCACGGTTGGCGTGCCAACGCTTGAGATGAAGACCAGCTTCCTTGCGCCCTTGCCCCTGACGCGATGCAAGGCGCGGGGCCAAGCCCTGCGGGTCGGCCGCAATGTCGCTTTCATGGAAGGCACGATCTGGACCGGCGACGGCATAATCGCCGCCAAGAGCACAGCGACCTGCCAGGTGCGCCGGCCAAGGGCCCTGCGCGACAAGGCGTGAGCCCGATCACCCCCTTCAGCGGAAAATCCCGCGCCCTTGCCCTGATCGCGCTGGCGCAATTTCTCGCGCTCTCAGTCTGGTTCGCCGGCGCCGCCGCTTTGCCGGCCCTGCTCGAAGCCACCTCCGTCTCGCCCTTCCGGCAAGCGGCACTGACCAGCGCGGTCCAGGCCGGGTTTGTGATCGGCGCCTTGCTGAGCGCGTTTTACGGCTTGGCCGACCGAATGGATCCACGGCGTCTGTTCGCAATCGGTGCGGCCATCGCCGCCCTCGCCAATCTGGCGGCACTGGCGCTACCCGCCGGCGGCCTCGCCATGATCGCCAGCCGGGCGGTCGCCGGTGCAGCCCTGGCCCTGGTCTACCCGGTCGGGATCAAACTGGCAGCCAGCTGGGCCCGCGGTGATGCCGGTCTGCTGGTCGGCCTGCTGGTTGGGGCGCTGACACTCGGTTCGGCCATGCCCTTCCTGTTCAACCTCGCCGAGATCGGGCTGGGCTGGCAAACGCCCTTCGCCCTGTCGGCCATCGCGGCTCTGTTATCCTGCGGCGTAATCCTGATGGCTCGTGCCGGTCCCGGCCTGGCGCCCGCTGCCGCCTTTGATCCGGATACGATTTCGCTGGCCGTGCGCGACCCGGCGCTGCGCTTGGCCAATCTGGGCTATCTTGGACATATGTGGGAATTATACGCGATGTGGGCCTGGATCGGCCCCTTCCTGCACGCCTATTGGGCGCCGCGGACGCAAGGCGACGCGGCCGCCAATCTGTCGGCCTTTGCCGTCGTCGCCATCGGCGCCCTAGCCTGTGTGCTGGCCGGGCGCGCCGCCGACCGTTTCGGCCGCACATCGGTGACCATGCTGGCGATGGCGATCAGCGGCAGTTGTGCCCTGATCGCCGGGCTGTTGTTCGACGCGTCACCCTGGTTGATGCTGCCGCTCCTGCTGATCTGGGGCATGAGCGTAATCGCTGACAGCGCCCAGTTTTCGGCCGCGATTACCGAACTGGCACCGCCCGCTCGCGTCGGCACGCTCCTGACCGTGCAAACGGCGATGGGTTTCGCACTGACGACGGTCATGGTGCAGGTGTTACCACTCTGGATCGGTGTGTCCGGCTGGAGCTATGCGTTTGCGCCCCTGGCGATCGGACCGGCGGTGGGCGTCTGGGCGATGTGGCGATTGCGCCAGCGACCCGAAGCGATTCGCATGGCGGGCGGACGGCGTTAAGGCCGAGCCGGCGCGGCCCCAGCATCAGCCTCTGCCTCTGCCTCTGCCTCAGGCGTGTTCGAGCACGCGTCTCTGTTTGGCCAGCGGCGGGACGATCACGGTCGGCGGTGGCTGGATCGGCCGCGCAACCACGCTGACGCGGGCATGCTCGCCGGCATGTTTGCTCACCGACAGACGATTGACCGGACTGTCGGCATGACACACCACGCCAGACAGGGCGTCGAGCACAGCCTTGGCAACGCGCTCGACATCGTTGTCGGCCTCGGTGCCGGGCCGTTCGATCCGGACACAGACCTCATAGGCAAGGCATGGCGAGCGGTCGCGCTTGAACTCCAGACGTAAAAATTCACCGATCAGACAGCGGAAGCGGCGCGTCTGGCTGGTCAGCGCGTCAACGCGCAGATTGAGTTCGTCACCGGACATGTTGGATAAATTCGCCCCTGATACCAAACTGGTCTGACGCTGTGCCCCCGCGGCGATGCGCATCATCATCTTGATCCGTCATCTGTGAGTGATACACGTCCGACCTGTTCTTCACCATCTTCGTCTGGCGCGACACGCGCTGCAAGGAGCTTCCCCTCATGCGCGAGACCCGCACCGAAACCGACAGCTTTGGCCCCCTCGAAGTTCCCGTCGAAAAGCTCTGGGGCGCGCAGACCGCCCGCTCCCTGAAGAATTTCCCGATCGGCACCGAAACCATGCCGAAACCACTGATCCGCGCCCTCGGCATCGTCAAGTACAGCGCAGCGCGCGCCAATCGCCGCCTCGACAATCTCGAAGCGCCTCTGGCCGACGCCATTTCCCAGGCCGCGCTGGAAGTCGCCGAAGGCAAGCTCGACGATCACTTCCCCCTGTCGGTGTGGCAGACGGGTTCGGGCACCCAGTCGAACATGAACACCAATGAGGTCGTCTCCAATCGCGCCATCCAGATCCTCGGCGGCACGGTCGGCTCCAAGGATCCGGTGCACCCGAATGATCACGTCAATCGGGCCCAATCCTCCAATGATACTTTCCCGACCGCGATGCACATCGCCGCCGCCGAGGAGATCACCCATCGTCTGATCCCGGCGCTGCACAAGCTGCACAATGCCCTCAACGACAAGTCGCAGGCGTTCAAATCCATCATCAAGATCGGCCGCACGCACTTGCAGGACGCAACGCCACTGACCCTCGGCCAAGAGTTTTCCGGCTATACGGCGATGGTCGCCAATTCGATCCGCCGCGTCACATCGGCCCTGCCGGGCCTCTATGAACTGGCCCAGGGCGGCACCGCCGTCGGTACCGGGCTGAACACCAAGATCGGTTTCGCCGAAACCTTCGCCGAAGAAGCCGCCGCCTTCACCAAAATCCCCTTCGTCACCGCGCCCAACAAATTCGAGGCGCTGTCGACCAAGGATGGCCTGGTCGAAGCCCATGGCACGCTCAATTCCGTTGCCGTCTCGCTGTTCAAGATCGCCAGCGATATCCGCCTGCTTGGCTCGGGTCCGCGCTCGGGCCTCGGTGAGCTGGCCTTGCCGGAAAACGAGCCGGGTTCCTCAATCATGCCCGGCAAGGTCAATCCGACCCAGTGCGAGGCGCTGACCATGGTCTGCACCCAGGTGATGGGCAATAATACCACCGTCTCGATGGCCGGCAGCCAGGGTCATCTCGAACTGAATGTGTTCAAGCCGGTGATCATTTTCAACGTGCTGCAATCGATCCGCCTGCTCGCCGACGCCGCCGACAGCTTCACGACACGCTGCGTCATCAGCATCACTGCCCGCGAAGACAATATCGCCCTGCTGATGAACCGCTCACTGATGCTCGTCACCGCGCTCAACTCCACCATCGGCTATGACAAGGCCACCATCGTCGCCAAGACCGCCCACAAAAACGGCACCACCCTGCGCGAAGAAGCCGTCAAGCTCGGTTTCGTCACAGCCGAACAGTTCGACGCCATCGTGCGGCCGGAAAATATGTTGGGGCCAAAGGACTAGGCGATTTTGGCTGACCAACTCCCGAGCGAACCGGACATCGCCAGTTTTCGTACGGATGGAGTCCTGCTCCTCCAAGGGGCGGGACGCGCCTTCCTGCGCTCGGGGGCCGGCAAAGCGCTTTCCGAGGCCGAAACCAGCGGCCCCGGCATCCGCATCACCGGGCCGGGCCGCGAACTGCTCGACGAAATATGCGGGCCGCGGAAGCTGGCAGACTTGGCATCCCGGCTGGCCGGCGAGCCGCTCCGCCCCATCAGAATTCTCCTGTTCGACAAAACCCAATCATCGAATTGGGCGATCACCTGGCATCAGGACCGCGTGGTGCCCCTGCGCGAAAAGCGCACCCTCCCCGGCTTCACCCGCTGGACCACGAAGTCCGGCATTCCCCATGTCGAGCCGCCGGAAGACCTGAGCCGCCGGATGATCTCGATTCGCTTGCACATCGATGATTGTGGTCCGGCCAACGGGCCGCTTTCTGTGATCCCGGGATCGCACGAGCTGGGCCGCCTGACCGATGAGCAAATTGCCATTCTGTGCGGGCGTGAAACGCCCGTCAGCTACCCGGCGCAGGCCGGAGACCTTTTGATTCTCAGAACCCTCACCGTGCACGCGTCGGACCGGGCGGAACGACCATCGCGCCGCCGCGTCCTGCACATTGATTTCGCTCCCGATGAGCTCCCGCAGGGTCTAGACTGGGCCTTCAATCTGGATGGAGTGGTGATGGAATGAGCAGACCGGTCAACCTCAAACAGGCCCGCAAGCGCAAGGCACGGGCCGAAAAGTCCAAAAAAGCCGAGGCCAACCGGCTGCTACATGGCCAGCCGAAAGCCGTGACGGATCTGGCGAAGGCGCAGGCCGCGAAAGCTGCGCGCGAGCTGGACGGGAAGAAGCTGGAGAGCTGATCAAGCTATGATCCTCACCAGCTCCGACAGCCTCGCGCTTCCGAAGGGGACGCCTTATAATTTGTCCCCGGGACATCCCCCTTATCCGGAGGTCAATCATGGTCGTCGCACTTTTAGCCAGCCTAATCCTGCAGACAGCAAGTCCAGACACTGCCATTGAATTCATCGAAGTTCAGACCGCCGTTGACGCCATTGACGGGCTCGAGGGGCGCATATCCGAATACATTTACTGCGGTGACGAGCACGAGTTTTTCCGGATCGATTGCGGGGTGGTGACCAGTTCGGGGGAGGAATTGACGATTTTTGGCGGCTCCATCACGCGTTCGGTCGTGCGCGCGGGGCGGTCCTGGACTTACGCGACCCCGGTCGGCAGCATAAGTTCCGGTCAGGAATTTCCCGACACGGTGGAGATGCTCGAGCGGTTTTGCGATCACAACGCTGTGACGATGAGAGACGACAGCCTGTCCCTGCTCGCATGGAAGTGTCGGAATCTACCCGAAGACGCGCTTCTCAGAATTCAATTTGACAGCGACTACAGTTCAGTCGCGATCGAGCAATCAATCCCGTCGCCTTGAAGCAGAATGATCGATCCCGGAGATCGGGGGAAATTGGGGACACCTAATTGGTGACACTCGCAATTTTCCAGAACCTAACTCCCAGAGCAGATTGATCCCCCTCAAAGCTCGCCCGCGCCTAACCGGGGGGAATCCAGCCAGGCTCCCAACCGATGGCAGACCCCGGAATTCGCTGCGCGCCTCCGGGGGAAGGCGGTGTGTTGGGTGGTGAGGAACCTAAAGTGATGCCAGCGGCCAATAGCCCACCGCAGGCCTAAAACCCCGAATTATACATCGGAAACTCACCGCGCCGGCGCTTGTACTCGGCGCGAAAACGTTCGGCTTCTTCCGATTCGCTCAGGCTTTCGAAATACAGAAAAGCTTTGGGTGCGACCGGCCAGTTGCCCACCGGTTCGGCAGCGACATGCTTGAAAGCCTCGCGCAGCGAACGCGAGGAGGCAATCTTCAACACCGAGGACGGATCACTCTCCGAGCGCAGCAGGACGTAGACGCCCGGCCGGTTCGGGACGCGCCGCTCATTCATCGCCGAAAACGGCAGGGGGGTGCTCCATTTGCGCATGGCTTGATCTAACAGGACAAAGGCTGAAAATTGGTAACTGAAAGGCCACAAGCTGCAGTTGGCCTCGATGAATGACCCGGCACTTGCCTGCCGGCCCGGCCTGGGGGATGGTCGGCCATGCCCTTGCTCAAACGCTCAGTCTCACTTGCCGGCCATCGCACCAGCCTGTCGCTGGAGGCGGAATTCTGGGCTGTTATTGACGCCGCCATCCGCGCCGATGGTGTGTCGCTGGCCGGTCTGATCGCCCAGATCGACGAAGCGCGCGGCCTCGAACCACTGGCTTCGTCGATGCGGGTCTGGGCCCTGAAACGGGCGCAGGCGTCAGAGAGTGATCAGCGAGTGATCAATGACCGGGCCGACGCTGGGCCGCGATGGTGAGTACATCCATCTCTGAATCGAGATCAAATACGATCGGCTCGTCGACACCGCACTGCCAGTCCGGCGCCAGATAATCGGCGGCATCGCGCGCGATCTGGTTGGCATTGGGCTGCTGCGCCGCTTCGACATAGGCGACATGGCAAGCGCCCAGCTCGCCCTCGGGCCGTAGTGCCGTGACGGTGAGATATTGGCCGCCCTCGCCGGCCTGAAAGCCCGTGAAGATCGAACGATGGATCGTCGCGAAGGCAGTCCCGGACGCGTCCAGCCGCCACTCCATCACCTGACCGAGATCCTGAAACACCCCGACGCGTGGCGGGCTCTCGCTCCACTGGGCCTCCAAGCCGCGCCGGGAATAGGCCACTGCCGCCCCATGCTCGCCGGCGAGAATATGGACCGTCCATGCGCCATAACCAGCGCAGTCGGAATAGAAGACCGGATCGTCCTCGGCTTCGCGCGTGGTGCAATCGTCGAAGACGCGGACATAGGCGCTGTCATTGGCCCCATCATCGGCTTGGGCGCAGCCCGGGGCCGATAGTGCGAAAACAGCAATCAGGCTTGCAGGAACAAAGTGTTGCATGAGATCTCCTTTTTCCAGCCCACTCTAAGGCGGAAAACCGGTCTGCGGCCAGAAAAAATCGGGCGCCATCCACGCTGGCCCTTGACCCGACCGCCCCGGCACGGCAAATCGCCGCCGTGTCCAGTTCGAAACCCAATCGCTCAGTGTTCGGGATGATCGGCCGCGCCACCCGTGAGGGCCGCGGCCCGATTCTGTGGTTGCTCGGCATCGGCGTCGGTCTGGTCGCCGGCTTTGCGACCCTGGGCTTGCGGTTGAGCATTTCGATGGTCGAGCAGACCGCCTATGGGGTCACAGACCCGCATCTGGCCACCCATGCGGCAACCCTGCCCTATTTGCGTCTGATCCTTGTTCCCGTCGCCACCGGCGTGGTGATCTCGGCGCTGTATTATCTGGGGATGAGGCTAGGGCTGGTGAAAAACCCGGCCGGCAAGACCGTCGCCGACCTGCTCGAAGCGCGTGCCGTCAAGGGGGGCAAGGTCGAGCTGGGGGCCGGCCTGTATTCGGCCCTGCTATCGGCGATCTCGCTCGGCGGCGGCGCCAGTGGTGGACGCGAGGGACCGGCCGTCAATCTCGGCGGCACGATGGGATCAGCGCTGGCGGCCTGGCTCAACATGCCGGCCCGCGCCAGCCGCATCCTGCTCGCCTGTGGTGCGGCAGCCGCCGTATCCGCCAGTTTCAACGCCCCGGTTGCCGGCGCCCTGTTCGCCTTCGAAGTTGTGCTCGGCCATTACGCGCTGCGTTCAATCGCCCCGGTCGCCGTCGCCAGTGTGGTTGGCGCCCTGACCCTGCGTTTCTATCCCGGCAATGACACGGTGTTTGGCCTGCTGCCGGTCGGACCGGCGGGACTGTGGGATTATCCCGCTGCGGCTGTGCTCGGCATTGCCGCCGCCGGCCTGGCGATCCTGTTTGATCGCGGCGTTCTGCACGGGCCGGTGATTGTGACCGGTTGGGCGACACGGCTGCGCTTTCCGCTCTGGTTGCTGCCGATCCCGGGCGGACTGCTGATCGGACTGCTGGCGCTGATCGCGCCGGAAATCCTCGGCGTCGGCTATGAGACGACGTCGAATGCACTGCACGTGGCCTATCCGCTGCAATTGCTGCTGCTCTTCATCGTCATGAAAATCATCGCCACCACCATCACCCTGTCCTTCCGCTTTGCCGGCGGCGTGTTTTCACCCTCGATCTATCTCGGCGCGATGCTGGGCTCGGCCTTCGGGCTGGTGATGGTCAACCTGTTCGGCGATGCGACGGCTGGTGCCGCCTTTTACGCGGTGATCGGGATGGGGGCTGTGGCCGGCGCCGTGCTCGGCGCGCCGCTCTCCACGACGCTGATCGTGTTCGAACTGACCTCCAGCTATGAAGCTTCGGTCGCGGTTCTGGTCTCGGTCTCGCTGGCCACCATCCTGACCCAATCAACGCTGGGCGGTTCGCTCTTCCAGCGCCAGGTAATGCAGTTTGGCTATGATATTTCCGGCGGCTCCAGCCGGCTGGTGCTGCAAACCGTGCGGGTGCGCGATTTCATGATGCCGCTCGATCGATGGGGCGAATCGGAACTCGCCGCCGGCAGTTGCCTGTATGAGGACGATACGCTGGACCGGGCGCTCGGCCTGCTCGATGCCGAACAGCTCGACGGCGCACCGGTGCGCAGCCGCTCCGGCGACCAGCCCGTCATTGGCTGGGTTACCCAAGCTGACGCCCAGGCCGCCTATGCCAAGCGTCTGGCCGAAATCAGCGAGGAAGAGCATCGCTGAGCGCAGCCGTTTCGAAGCCGCACACGATGATTATCCGTCTGGAAAGAATGTTGGAATATGACTGTCCACATGACGGCATCACGGCAAGCAGTGACGGAGCCAACTCCGCTTCTGGGCCAGGGCACACTCGGCCCTGACGCCCTGCGCGCTGCCAATATCAATCCCGACACCGGCTTGGCGACCGACTATCTCAATCACTTCAACGAAGTGATGATGCTGATGGAAATGCTCCCCGACATGCCCGATTGCGCTGAAGACGTGCTCGACTGGGCCCCGGCCGATTATATCGAACACTTCACCAATTCCGGCTTCAAGGACAAGGAATTGGCCGTCCTCGCCTATCACGCCGCACCGCACGAAGTGCGGGCGCATCTGGTCACGCTGGTGCTGCAAATCGAGGCTGAAGTGGAACGGGCCCAGGCCATGTTACGCGAAGATGCCGGCGACACGGCCTGCCGCGCCGTCGCCCGGCTGGCCACCGACTGTATCAAGCCACTGATCCTCGCCGCCTCCAGCGCCATTCACGGCCAAGCGGAAAGCGAAGACGATGATCAGGACGAAAGCGTCCAAGCCGGCGTCGACGCCCTGTTCGGCTAGCGGGTTTGCCGTCGCCGCGAGCGGGGCCTCACGCAATCTCATATTGTATGAGTAGGGTTGTGACGCGACGTCGTTAATAACCCCGCGACGCCAAATCGCCCGCAATCATGAGACTCACGAATGCCCCGCCTGACACTGGTTCCACCAACCGCGCAGCGCCCGCCTCCATGCCCGGTCGAGGAGTTTCAAGCCATCCTGGCCGAGCTCCATGCGTGCCGAGATGGCGAGACCGACGGTCCCGCCGTGTTGTGGCTGATCAATGACCTGATGCGCTATTGTGAGGACCGGCTTGAGGAATGCGATAACGGGTCGGCCGAGGGCGCGGCCCTGGTTCTGCGTCGCCAGAAATTCCTCGCGGGCCTGACCGGATTCGCCGAACAGATCCGCAAATCGAATGGCGAGCTGAGCGATGAATTCATCGCCTTCCTCGCCACGGCACCGGCAGCGATGGACGACCTGACGACAAATTGAGGCCTGACCGGCCCACCGCAAGGTTCGGCACGGCCGGGAAATGCGAACAAAAAACGAACAATTACACATCACCGGCTTGGGATTGCGCGTTATTCAGTCCAAACTAGGCGATTGAACGACTCGTTATTCGCAGGCTGGCATGACTTCGCTCACGATTTCCGACATGGCGCGTCCGGCGCCGCCCTCGCCTTATCTTGAAGGCCTCAATGGCGAGCAACGTCAGGCCGTTGAAGCGCTTGACGGAGCTGTGCTGGTTCTCGCCGGCGCCGGCACCGGCAAGACCCGCGTCCTGACCACCCGCCTTGCCCATATCCTCGCCACCGGCCGCGCGCGGCCATGGGAGATCCTCGCCGTCACCTTCACCAACAAGGCGGCGCGCGAGATGAAGGAGCGGGTCGGCAAGATCATCGGTGAAGCCGTCGAAGGCGTGCCGTGGATGGGGACATTCCACTCGGTCTCGGCCCAGATATTGCGCCGCCATGCCGAGCTGGTGGGTCTGAAATCCTCATTCACCATTATCGATACCGACGACCAACTGCGCCTGATGAAACAGCTCATCCAGGCCGAAGGCATTGACGAAAAGCGCTGGACACCGCGCCATCTCGCCTCGGTGATCGATGGCTGGAAAAATCGCGGCCTGATGCCGGCCCAGCTCAGCGAGGAAGACAAATACGCCTTCGCGGAAGGCCGCGGCAAAGACCTCTACGCCATGTATCAGACGCGCCTGAAAGTTCTCAATTGCTGCGATTTCGGCGACCTTCTGCTGCACACCTTGCACATTCTCAAAGACCATGGAGACGTGCTGGCCGAGTATCACCGCAAATTCCGCTACCTGCTGGTCGATGAGTATCAGGACACCAATGTCGCCCAATATATGTGGCTGCGCCTGCTCGCCAAGGGCACCGGAAATCTGTGCTGCGTCGGCGATGACGACCAGTCCATCTATGGCTGGCGCGGCGCCGAGGTCGACAATATCCTGCGCTTCGACAAGGATTTTCCCGGCGCCACCGTGATCCGACTGGAGCGCAATTACCGCTCGACCGAACATATCCTCGGCGCCGCCTCCGGCCTGATCTCCGCCAATCGCGACCGGCTCGGCAAGACGCTGTGGACCGATGAGGAAGGCGGCGAGAAAGTCCAGGTTCGCGGCCTGTGGGATGGCGAGGCGGAAGCGCGCTTCGTCGCCGAGGAATGCGAGAACTGGGTCTCGGCCGGCCGGTCCTATGCCGATATCGCCATCCTGGTACGCGCCTCCTGGCAGATGCGGGCGTTTGAGGAGCGCTTCATCATGCTCGGCATGCCCTACAAGGTGATCGGCGGCCCGCGCTTCTTCGAACGCGCCGAAGTGCGCGACGCCCATGCCTATTTGCGCCTCGTGCGTTCGCCGGAAGACGATCTCGCCTTCGAGCGCATCGTCAACACGCCCAAGCGCGGCATTGGCGATACCAGCGTCCAGAAGATCGCCATGCTGTCGCGCGAAAAGCAGATTTCGATGACCGAGGCGACGCGGATCATTGTCGGCACCGACGAGATCCGCGGCAAGGCGCGCACCAGCCTGCAGGTCTTCCTGCGCGATCTGGCGCGCTGGCGCGATCTCTCTGAAACCAGCCCGCTCAACGAGATGGCCGAGATCATCCTCGATGAAAGCGGCTACACCGCGATGTGGCGCGAGGACAAGACACCCCAGGCCGCCGGCCGCCTTGAAAACCTCAAGGAACTGGTCAGCTCAATGGCCGAATGGGACACGCTGGAAGCCTATCTCGAACACGTCGCCCTGGTGACCGATGCCGACCGCGCCGTCAGCGAAGACGAAGTCTCGCTGATGACGCTGCACGGCGCCAAGGGCCTGGAATTCCCCCACATCTTCCTGCCCGGCTGGGAAGAGACGGTCTTCCCTTCCCAGCGCTCGCTCGATGAAGGCGGCACCAAATCCCTCGAGGAAGAGCGCCGCCTCGCCTATGTCGGCATCACCCGCGCCCGCGAACGCGCCATCATCACCTTCACCGCCAACCGCATGATTTATGGCCGCTGGCAGTCCGTCCTCCCCTCAAGATTCGTCGATGAACTCCCCCTCGATCATGTCGAGGCGCGCAGCGAAACCGGCTATTACGAAGGCGGCGGCCCCGGCTTTGAAAACGTAAGACAGACCGCCGACCCCATGGCCTCAAGCTATTCCAGCCCCGGCTGGAAACGCTACCAGGCCTCAGCCCAAGAGAACCGCCGCTCCGCCCCGCCCATGATCAACGCCAAAGCCAACCTCATCGAAAGCGGCCCCGTCGGCGGCGGCACCGGCAAATGGAAAACCGGCGACCGGGTGTTCCACGACAAGTTCGGCTATGGAACGGTGAAAGTCTCGGATGGGTCGAAATTGACGGTGGCGTTCGACAAGGCCGGGATGAAGAAGGTGGTGGAGAGCTTTGTGAAGGAGCTGCCGTGAGGAGCGCCAAGCTCCCGGCGATAACACTCTACGACCATCACCAGCTCCGCCCCCTTCGGGGGCACCTCTTCCATCAAGGAAGAGGAGGGAGCGCGCTCGATGCCATGCGCGATGCTGCGCAACGGAATTGCCAGACGAAGCCGCAAAGCCCCTCCTCTTCCTTGATGGAAGAGGTGTCGGCGCAGCCGACGGAGCTAGTGAAGCTCGTAGAGTAAAGCGCCTTGGCTCGCCTAAAAATGGACAGCCATTTGCGCGGTGACAGAGCGCCGCAGAGAATTATGATGCGGGTCAGGAGGAGAATGCGATGATCCTGCTTGCCCTTAGCCTGCTGGTAACCACCGAAGACTGGCCACTGCCGATTGAACACCAGGTCTGCCGTCAGACTCCCGCGCCAGACCGGCCTGACGGCGCTCATCCCGTCTTCCTGCCCTCGGACGGTAGCCTTGTACCCGCAATATTTCCGACCGGCGCGCTGGATCCCTTCATGTGCCGTTGGTTTTCCTACGAGCTGTACACGCTCGGTGACGGTCCGCTTGAGCCGGAAACCGGCACCACCCTCTACCGCTTCACTCGAGTGCGTTCCTTCGACGTGCCGGTGCGCTACAGCCTGGCCCTGCCGGACGATGGCAGCGCAGGTCGGCTTGATTGGGTGATCGGGGCAATGCGAAACGGAGAGCACGCGTCGCCGCTGACCGGACATCGCGAATTGACCGACGCAGAGACCGCCGAGCTCCGTACGCTGGCTGCCGGCGCAGACGGCTGCACGATTGGCGTCACGAGCGAACGATATGGTGTGGACGGCGAGGAATGGCTCTATGAGTCTGTTAACGACGCGGATTATTGCTTCGCCTACCGGTTGACCCCGCCAGAGGGTGAATTTCGCAGCTTCGGTGCCGCCCTGATCGAGCTGGTGGAACTTCCGCACTGATAGCCCGCCCTCTCCGTGAGGAGAGGGTCCAGCGAAGCCGGGGGTGAGGCGGGCCATGCCAAGTTCGCTCGCACTACGCCAATTATCTTCCAAAACCAAACCCTTGTCATCCCTGACGGATGCCCGGGCGCGAAGCGGTCCGGGCGGAGATCAGGGACCCAGACCCGGCATCGCTCATCCAGCTCGCGCAAGCGCGAATTTCCACCGACCCGCCGCTGACGCACGAAGCGTCGGGCGTCTGGGTCCCTGATCTGCGCCCCGCCTCCGCGGGGCATCCGTCCGGGATTGTCTGTTGGGTGTGGTGTTATAGTGGGGTG